>Ga0209611_10003403_pt1 | contig 27627 bp, 10 predicted proteins | sample S1TSphgellanicum_3_FD_187693 | JGI IMG/M metagenome (GOLD analysis project Ga0209611, IMG submission 187693) | Host-associated microbial communities from peat moss isolated from Minnesota, USA - S1T2_Fc - Sphagnum magellanicum MG (SPAdes) (version 2) | ecosystem: Host-associated > Plants > Peat...
AATGTGGAGGTAAATATACCAATGACGTCTGGGTAGAGTCTTGAGAAGACCTCTGACTCACTAGGGATGTAGACCAATGTTGGGGCGGGTATTATAAACCACACAAACCCCTGATGGGTATCTTGGCGGGTTTTAAGGTTCATAATGACAATTCTCAAATATCAAATACCCATATTTTGAAATGTATAACCCATGGTCTACAAAAACAATTTGAATTAGTGAAATAACCACCGGTTCTTCCTCGAAACCTGACAGTTCTTTCAAAGTTTTGATATATCCAGAACCGGCGGTTCTCGGGGATCGGAAACGTTTGAAAAATCAGGCAGTTATTTGTAAAAATCAAATTTGCCCCGGACACTGATATCGGTAGACACGACTGACACGGAAGGGGGGGGGGCAGGGGGGAGCAACGAAATAATGAGCGCTTGCTGGGCCTCACATCTTTACACAAGAGAAATTTGTGGATGTGTTGAAAAAGCAGGCGTTGGTGGGCACAGCACGAAAGACATTTTCACCTGTACGAAGTTACTGGGAATCAACTGCGACCCAACCCATTACTGACGCAGTCCACATTAAAAATTATTGAGTTATTAGTGACCCCGTCAAAAGTTAGTGACCAGTGTTTGAGGAGAACCATGTGGTTCGGCTGCAGAGTTTGACCTTTTGATTGTGAAAATTAATCAAGTAAAAAAGAAAACATCCTTCTCTCAGCACCTAATCAATCCCAGTGGTCTGAAGCTTATTCTATACCTGTAAAGTTCCGAATTGGACTTCGCTGGGCTGTTGCTGCTAAAAAATACAAAAAGATCATGAAATAAAAGAACATTCACCTAAGTTGTTTTGCAGAATAAAAAAAACACGTAGAACCATGATGTCTGGTTCTATGCAGAACCATGCATGGCATGGCCTAAAGACATGTGCAAGAAGACAAGAAAAACAAGCGCCGGACAGAGCTAGTGAGGCCACATCACTCCTGCCAATTTGAGATCTTGAGACCTGATTTGTTGGGCTCTACCCCTACAGGGGACAGGGACTATCGCATTGGATCCCACTTTTGGAAGTTCTACATTATTAGAACCGGTTTCACATTAGGGGAACTGGTTTCTTTGGCGAACGTGTTTAGACTGTTTAGATTGGAACGGATTGTTTTCGTGTTCAGGGTTTGGACGCAGTAAGTAGATGTACAACATCTTATCTATTGGCATGGCCAAGGTGTCTGTGTTGCCTCGTTCTTCTCTCTCTCTCTCTCTCTTTAGTTAGCTCTCTTGCTAGTCTCTTTCTCTCTTCCACTCAGTTTCTTACTTTCTCGTGTGTAGCCTCTGTCTCTCTACTTGAAATCGCTTTTGTGCTCCAAGTGCCAAAAGTTTACTGTTCATAAATGGGTCAAGGACACAACACAGCCGGTGCAACTCTACCTTACTAGGATTGGGGTTTGGCCAAGGAGTTTGACATAGAGATCTTGGTTCTTCTTTAAAAATTTATGGCTTTTGGAATTGTAAGTTTTGTACCACTTTATTATGGTGCTTCACACTTGGTGTTAAGTTAGTTTTAAATGAAAATCTAGATGACATCCTAGGTGGCACCCAATGTTAAATGGATAGCTTAATTTAATTATAAGTGAATGTTAACATAAAATGTTCATGTGGTAAGTGGGTGTAAGTCCTAAATGACTAGCATGGTGTTAGGGGACACAACACTAGAGTCCCTAATACCGAGTGTGAATGCACCTTAAAGATGGCAGTTGAAGGAACCTACATGATGTTGTTTCTATTAGCTACTGGGTTAGCTAACTGGATTTGCTCTTTTATCATTCTTTTAGGTGTTTTGCTGGGCGTTCGAGGTGGTCATCTGCTGGTTCCACTTAGAGCATCTCCACTGGTGCTCATTATGTCACTCTGGATAATAAAATTAAATGTCTAAGTTTAGCTTCTTCTTTTTTTTGCAACCCCACCAATAAAATTGTAACTGGAACTGCATATGTGTGGGGACTACAAATAGCAAACCACATGGACCAATCATTATGATCGACCAATCAGAAATACTGAGCTGCAGTTAGGTCCAATTTATTACACTCTTTTTGGAGGTGCACATCTACGTTGTGCCATATACCGGCCACCACAAGCTGCATGAATTTGGTGTAGAAAAACCAAAATTTTGAGCTAAACGGACACATTTTGACATTTCCCCAATAAATTTTACTACCTGGAGTCACATACTGAGCACCATTGAAGATGCTCTTATGGTTATGCCAGTTCCACTGTCAATCACCGGTGGGGAACATTGGTCACACTGGTTATACCCTCAAATAGGGCAACAGTGAACCTGCGCACCATGAAGGATGGAAGCAGGAAACAGTTTTCTGTTGCGTTCGAGTTCCCTAGCTACCCATGGTGGTTAGCTTGGTTGCTTTTTTTTTTCTACCTACCTACTAATCATCTCCCATAAGCAGGTTGTTAGTAGGTATAAAATAAAAGCAGCCATTACCTATGTATAAACCATATACTTACCTAATAATTAGGTTTTTTTTAAAAAAAAACCTATCTACCTATATACAAGATCTATTTCCTACAGAATTGGTTATCAAGGTGAAACCAAATATTAACTCAGTTAAAGTTCATCCACAACTTAGTAATAATAGGCATCCAGTGGATGGATGGTGCGCTTGTGAGTGCTGGTTCACTGTGGCTGGCACAGGTAACTAATGAGAACTGGTAAGGGTTAAAATTGAGAGTGACCACTTATCACAAACCTAATGGAGGACCTTACTAGTTTCCATCCAACAAATCATCCACCCCTAGGCCTACTCAAAGACACCATGAATGAATGTAGGTTTAGCCATTGCCTTGCCTTTTTTTCTTCTTTAAAAGACACAAATTCATTCAAGGATCCAAGAATAATTATTTTTTACAGGTGAAAATTTATTAAGAAAAAGAAAGAAAATGAAACCTTGTATGAAAATTATTTTGTATTGGTCAGAAAATGGAAAAATGTAGCTATGGTGGCATAATCCAGCCAGCCAGGTTTTCCACCCATCCATCATCATCATCATCATCATCATCCTTGTCTGGAGCTTATCTGGCCATTCAATCAAACCTTTGCCAAAATTGGCAGACTTCTCTGGCTGGAGGCGGTGCCCCCAAACTTAGCAGAAACCGAGTAAAGTGTAGCCAGCCAAACGCCCGCTGGACGCTTCAAAGTTGGTACAATCCCACCACCTACATTACATACATAACAGCCGCCTTTCTGGACGTGCGCTAACAAAAGAAAATAAACTTCACTTGGTTCAAAAAATGGAATGCCAACAAAGCCTGCCTTGACAGACATTTTGGTTTTTCCAATCCAACAGAGCTGGTTCTGATGGACATAATAAATAGATAACCTATAAATAAATATTTATTTATTCATTCAATTTAAATTAAATAAATAAAGGAAAAACACCTGGCAAGGCAACAAGAGAAGAAAAAAAAAGAAAGGATCCAAGTCCAAACAAAAAAAGACAACACTCAAAAACGCAAACTGCACAATGGAGAGTCCCAAGAGCAGAATCCAAGTAACCTATGCCCTAAACCCATCACCAGAAGCAGGAAGCAAGTTGCGGAAGGAGAGAGGCAGAAATTAGTGGAAAAACATTTTGGGTTTTGAAGCGTAGAGAGAGTGTTTGGTTTTTTGAAATAAAATCGAACAATTTTTTTTCATTATTTTTTCATTATTCCTGTGATATGTGTGGTGGGTACCCACTGGATATCATGAACAAAAAAAGAAAAAGAAATTGGAGCAGTAAGCAAAGCCCTTGTCCTCTAGTCTACAAGTTTTAGTCTACTATACGACAACAATGTGATAGTTAGTTTTCATTTGCTCCCACATTTTGAGGATTGTTCAGCAGGTGTTGTTCCGACGTTCAGTTTTTAGGGAGTTCAAATTTGTTTTATAAAGAACTTCAATAGACGACATTTCCTATTTTAATTGTTGCTTGTTTGAATTCACTCACCATTAGATACTAGTTTTCTTCTTCTTTTTGTTTTCAATTTTGAGATTTTTTTATTGTTTTAGCAAAAGAAATTCGAATTTACTCTTTAGAAAAACCAAAATTTCCAAAAGTTTCCGAATGTTTTTTGTCGCCACCCCAACAAAAAAAAAAGAAAAAAAAATGCTGTAATCAACGATGCCATTACGGCGATGAGACCTGCTTATTTGGTTTTAATAAATAAGGGGCTTTTAAAGGCTTGGGTTCTTGACTTTTGAGGCTTTGACGAAGCAAATTCACAGGCAGCGTGCAAGCCAGGCCGAGAATGCTGCTGGCCTCAGCGCGCTGCCGCTGCTCTCCTCAACATCGCATCGCAACGCGCTCTCTTCTCTCTCTCTCTCTCTCTCTCTATTATGATGTTGCCTCTCCTCCTCCTTTCCCCCTTCACTTCCTTCTCCTCCTCAGCATCGCAATTTCAAAGAATGCTATTTGGCACCGTCACTTCCACCCTCAGATGTTCACAAACATACACACGCGCGCACACCCCTCTCGTGGATTCATCGAATTTTGTTTGTACAGGTTTAGTTCAAGCAGGCAGCTTTGACGTGTGCAGGTTTGCTGCTTTTGCTGGAAGTTTTTTCTTCTGTAGCTTATTATATACAGTTCAGTGACAAACAGGGGGATAATAAGAGCCATTTTTCTCTGGGCTTTTTTTGTTTTGGAGATGGTTCATTTGTTGATTTGCAGAGAAATGAGGTTTTGTCACCAGAGCTTCTTTTTTGTGCAGGCATGAGTAGTGAGAGAGTGGAGTTTTGTTGATTGTGTGTGAAGGAAGGAAAATCGGTGATAAGTTTGGTTGTGAGAAACTTGAGGATTGGGGAAGGAGGAGGAAAGGGAGGGGGTGGGAGAGAGCTGGGGGGATTACAGAGTTTGCAGAAGCAGCTTCAGGAACCCTAAGAATTCGGGGTTTTTCTGGCGGGGGATTTGAGAATATCTACAACGAGGGAGGAAGCAAGCAGTTTCGGAGTTTGTGACTAAATTATTGCTGGCATTTTCGAGTTGTCCTGCCTCAGAGTGCTGCTGCAGTGCGAGATTTGTGACGGAGGTGGTAAATAAAAGCTTTCCTGTATGACTTTCTGTTGGGATTTCCTTCTTTGCGGCTGCTTTGGCTGCTGCCGGCAGAAGGAAGCCAAGAAAGTAGCCGCTCTTAGGACAGTGCAGGACACATCCTCGTACCAGGGGCCGCGGATCTTCACGCTCAAGGAACTGACTGCCGCCACCAAAGAATTCAGTGCGGAGGAGCTGCTGGGGAGAGGGGCGTTCGGTAGCGTATATAAGGGAACCCTTGGTGATGGATCCGTGGTTGCGGTTAAACAGATCGCGCAAGATTCGCATCAAGACGAGCGCGAGTTTCTTGCCGAGGTTTCGATCATCAGCAGGATTCGGCATCGGAATCTGGTGCAGTTGCAAGGATGGTGCCACGAGAAGGGAAGTCTTCTTTTAGTGTACGATTACATGCCCAATGGTAGTCTCGACAAGCTTCTGGAAGGTCATGGTGGTGGCGCCGTGGCCAAGGATGCTCCTGCTACGGGTGGTGGTCTTCTTCCCTGGGACGTTCGACAAAAGATACTCAAGGGAGTAGCTGCCGCTCTCGCTTACCTTCATGACGATTGCCAGCAATGTGTGCTGCACAGAGATGTAAAGCCCAGTAATGTTCTTCTGGACGCTAAATTCAACCCTCATCTTGCGGATTTCGGACTGGCGCGTCTGATAGACCATCGAACTGAGAATGTGCAAACCACCATCATCGCTGGAACAAGAGGTTATCTTGCACCGGAGCTAGTACAAGTAGGCAAAGTCTCAACCAAGTCTGATGTGTTTAGCTTCGGAGTTTTGGCCCTTGAGGTTGTTTGCGGGAGACGACCTCTAGATAGAAACTTACCTGATCAATATCACATAGGACTCGTGGATTGTGCTTGGCGAGCTCACGAAAGCAATGACTTACTCAGTCTTGTGGATCCCAGGCTCGGCAATGCATACGACGCCAACAAGCTGACCAACATCATGAAAATCGGCTTGTTCTGTTGCCACCCGGATCCAGAAGCAAGACCACCCATGAGCTTTGTTCGCCAGTACTTCATTTCAGAGGTTCCTCTTCCACCTCTCCCTTCATCAAAACCTCTTGTCACTTACTCCTTGGGACCCAGATCTCCTAGCAAACCAGCAGCAGCACAACAACAAGCTTTAGCAGCTCCTGAGCCAAAGCTTGCAATAGAAGGGCCTCCTGCTGGCAAAGCCCTAGCCATTGAAGGCCCTCCTAAGCCTCCTGAAGCCATTGCAAATGAGGCCCAGGCTCCTCACATGGTGCACAAATCATTGGCTACAGAAGCTCCTCCTCCAACCACAGAGACTTCTGGATCTAGCTCTAACCACATCAATCCCTCTCGTGGAAATTCACAGGATTCTTCTTTGCAATCCTCACAGAAATTTTTGCAATCCTCCTCTGCCCGACCTTGACATCTGCAGTGCCAATTCCTCACCAGAACTCAAGAATTTTTCCCAAGAATTTTTCCGACTTGAATATTATGATGACCCAAGATGACAGTACTGATCATTGAGAAAAAGTAGGGTTAGCAAGGCGGGTTTGCTGCCTCAAAGTTATTACATAGCAGCTCCAAATATAATGGATCATAGGTAGCTCAAACTGGAAATTGTAAGTAAGTAGTGATCAATGCTGAGGGTATTATGTATAGAAGTTATGAATTGATTCTTGTTGGTAACAGCACATCTGATTTTTTGGGTGCCTACCAAAGGGATCCTTGAAATTTATAGTGCTACTTTTTGTAATACATAAGTCTATTCTTTATGTCTTGTGTGAGTTTACATCCCACCTCACAGTCTATGAACATTTTTGAGCTGTTTTGTTATATGATTGAACATACAGCATTTTGAGCTTGAAACATGAAACAACAGCTTCCTTTATGTCTAGGAAGTGTAGGGTATTCTTGGCAAAACAGGCAAATGTGCCCTGTGCTTCACTCACACATACAAGGTTTGAAACATCTGCAGCTAAGTTGGTGCTTCTGCTATTGCTGATCACCAAACTTGAAGGTTGGGACCTCACGGTAGTGATGGCTTCACAATTTGTAATCTTGTAATGGAACTTCAATGAACCTTGGTTGAAGAGTGCCAGGGTTGATGGAAAATGCCAGTCTATCATAATCAAAACTCTTCCTGCCCTTGAAAAAGGCACAGGAAACATGACACATTGTTTCTTGGTACATCACTATTTCAAGATAATGCCATGTTCCTCACCAAAGATAAACAAAATTGTGCATGAAAAGTCTAGTTGGACATTGCAATCTTCTTGAGCTAAACCCTAAACCCTAATTAACAAGGCTTGGTAAAACAAACATGCCATTTCAAAGTCAAAAAATATGGGTTATCAAAAGGTGAAACCCAAGGTGGATACACATGTTGTGAAGTCAACTTTTCCATTTTTGTAACCACAATAAAAAGTATGTTCTTGTAACAACTATAGCAAGGATTTCAAAACGATGTGTACATTTGGAGAATAGATAAACGATCTTACAATATAATTGGATTTAGATGTATCTCTAAATCAAATGATAATGGAAAATTTGTTGGATAATCTCATGTCAATTCTAGGTAGACAAAAAACAATCATGTTGCAACATGTTAAAAAATGGAACATGTTTCCTTGGATTTAAATTTTCAATGCAATTTGAGTGGTCATGGATGATGATTTAAATGTTTCAAATATTTGTCAAGTAATGATGGTCATTGACAATGTAACAAGGACTCCACTTAGACACACAATACCTTTGAAAAATGATACATAGTTTTGTCTTGGCACATGTTGCAACACAAAAGAAATTACATGTTCAAAGTTTCAAGGTCTTCCATTATGTACCTATCACATATTTCAAAAACATTATTGTAATGTAATGTTTGACTTGTGTACAAAACATGACTACTTTTAACAATATTTAATCATCCAAACATGGTTGCTTCCAATATGCTTCTCCTTTTGACTTCATAACTTCAATCAAATGATAAATTTAAACACTTGGAAAAGATTATTCATGTTTTGATATTGTCACATGGACATGTTTGGAAAATGTTCTGTTCAATGTGACATGGTTTTAAATATGTATATATAAAGTACAATATTTTTCAAAAAGTACGTTCAAATCTCTATATAGACATGTTTAAAGAGTGGAATGTTTACTTTTACAAACATGGTTGCTTCCAATGTTATTCTTGTTTTGACTTTGTAAGTTTTAAAAATACTTCTTGGGAAGAACCTTGATGTTTTTAATTTTTATGATATGTTTTCTTACTTGTCATTATTTATTATTTTTAAAAATAGAATTTCAACTTTTTATTTGAAATTTTTTTTGCATGTTTCACATACATGCACATGTCATGACTTTTGATAATTATTTTCAACACAATGTTTTGCCATAAAGTGAAGCTTAATTGAACACCTAAAACTAATCACCATGTTCAAGATTGTGGTGCTTACTTAGGTTATGGATAATGCTAAAAGGATGCATACAAAGAAATGCAATGATTTTCAATTACCAATGCAAGTTTTGTAATTAACTCTTGATTTTTTATTTCCTAAAATGTGTAATTGTGATTCTAAAGTTCAAAAGCAAGAACATTTACCCTCTTTTAGCAATAAATGAAAAGTCCCCCTTGGTTATAACATGATATTGAAAAATTCTCCCTTGTTTGCCCTTGAGTAGAACTCCATGTTAATCTAGTTTTTTTGTAACAAATGTTTTTTTAGTATGTGTGAAATTAATTTAATGTAAGCTACTTGTAGGCTAACTACGTGAAATGGTGGGATCTTGTCAATTTACTTGGAGAGTGAAGTGATGTACAACTCTAACAAAGTAATACCATCATTTAATGATTAACATCATAATATTGGTGTTTATAGTTTGTCATCTCGTTGAATATTTTTTTATTCGTTTGCACTAGTGTGGTGATTATCACAAAAAACTTTGGATACTAGCTAGTTTTCAAGTTAGTTCTCTCACTAAAAACTAACAAACATCATCTCATGTGATACTTGGACCAAGAGTCTTCCCATTGGTTCTCACTCAAATGATTATTTTGGCCTTTGAAAATTGGTTCCATGAATTAAAATTTTCAAAAAGTTGATACTAAATGGGGTAAAAGTGTTTATTTGAGTTCAAATCTTGGGTACGGGATCTATGTGTCTAAATAGTTAGAGTCTAATGTTTAAATTGTTTGGCAAGGTTTATGTTTAAATTTCTTCATTAGGGTTTCCAAGGCTTAGAATTTAAAGTTTATGTTGGTAGCTAGGGTATGCAATGCAAAGGCTTACTAACAACACCTAATAGCCTTGAAATGACTATCATGCCAAACTGCTACTTCCAAAAGAATAAAAGGACCCAAGTGAGAACTTGGCCCCAATTTTGTTCAAACTATTTGTGATTCTTTTATTCACTCAAACTTTCTTGTCTTTTTATTTTAATTATCGCATTTTTGTTTATTTTTAGTTTTGATGTTGCTTGCATTTGTTTCTTCTTTGCTTCATGTTTGTAAGTTCATGGTGATTTTCTTTCGCTCTTGATCATTTGTTCCTTCACTCTTGCTCCTTGTTCTTACTCTTGTTTTTTTGGTCATGATTCTTATTTTTATTTTTTTCACTTTTTGTTTTTGCTCTTCATTTTTCATTTTTCATTCATGATCTCGACTCCTTTGTTCTTCACTTTTGGCTCCTACTTTTTATTATTGTTTCCCTCTTAAGTACATTATGAGAAAATTAACGGTTTTACAACTTGGCTTACAACTAGATTTTTGAATTACACCAAACACACATAGACTTTGGTTTATTTTTATTGTGTGAATGCAATTGAACAAATTACATTAGTCATATTAGATTCAACTTGTTGTATATGGAAGCGTATGTTTATTGAAAACATTGTTAATTTTGTGCAACTAATTGCAACTACATTATAACTAGGGTTCCACACAAGTCTCCACACAAAATACTTACAAATGAACATAGTGTTGACATGGCTTTTCATTCATCCATCAATGAACAAAATCTATTGATGTCCATTGCAACTAACTTGCAACTAATATATTACCAAATTACTTTAGTGTGACTAATGAATTTTGCCAATGGTACCATATATGTTGTATTTTGAATTAAATTAATATAATTTTAAATGCAACTTATCAATTTGTTGATAGAACTATTTTGCAATTAATGTCCATTTATGGATGGCATTATTTTGAACCTATTGCAATTGACAATGATAATTGAAATTGTGAAACAGATTTATAAATCCACTATACAAACATCTTGTTCCAATTATATAGTTGTATGTATTAATATTCAATATTAGAAACTACAATATTAACAAAAACATTTTTGGTCATCTACAATCTTTTCCAACAATATGTATGTATTGTTTTTACATTTATAGTGTTAAGTAAAAACTTATTAAAATTATTATCATTAAATATCATATCTAACATCTATTGTTATATAATGTTAAAAAGTCCACCTTGTTTCTATTCAAAGTTTGGGTTATATTTTGTTAGCTACCAAATGTGAAATGGTTTACACATCAATGTAAAAATAACAATGCAAAAAAAAAATTGTATCCATATTGTAAATCTAAGTAGGAGTCTTTTGCAACTATAATGCAAGTAATATACAATGTTATGTCATTAACTTATCATTGAAATGCAATATAAGCAACACATCATGACCACATCATATTTGTCTATTTCCCATCATTCTTGTTGGTTTAACATTTGTATACTTTTGTTGTCCCTATTTGAGCATCCATATTATGAAAATTGAATAGGTGTATCCTACAACTAGATTTCAACTTATAGGTAATGTGTGCACATTATCATGCACGTTTTAACTTCTCACCAAAATCTAACACAAAAAACATACATATCATAACCATACAAAGATTAAACTCCAAGCTTTACATTTACACACAATTATTTAAATTCAAAATAAAGTGTTATAAACAAAATTGGAATATGTTGGTTTTGAGTTTCCTCACATATAAATGTAAATTTACTTTCACTTTCATTGTCTTAACATATTGAACTTGAATGCTTTGGGACAATTTGCATTATCAAAGTTCATGATCAATAATACATTCCAATTGTATAAACACCAACAACCTAGCAACATAATATTCTTATGCACAAGAACAATGGACAATATTGTAAATGCACAAAATAACATGGGTGTTGATATTTCTATTCACTATATTCTAACATTAAAAGCTTTTATAATTTCACACAATCATAAAAAATGAGACTTTGCATGTGTCAATAAATATTAAAAAAACAAGAAAAAATCTACTAAAAAATTGAACAACAAATAATCACATGTACTTTCATTCCATGTTATTTAAATGAAAATAAAATTTATTTTTTCACTTGAATGTTTCATTCTTTGAACTAAAAGTCAAAAAAAAAAGAAGTTATGTACATGTATTTTAATTGCTTCACATGAAGCCAATAAGCTTAAATTTAAAAAGAACCGTCTCCTTGTTCAACCTTTAAAAAATACTAGATATAAATGCATGATAATTGTAGATGTAAGTCTTAAGATTTACTAAGATACAACCATGTATCACATATCATATTGTGTAAATTTCAAATTTGTGTGCATAATTGAGACCTAATTGAAATTTAGTTATATTAAATAGGCCTTGAACCATAATTACATATCAGACACATCATAGTTGCTTATAACAATTTTCATGCAACTTGCAAATAAAGTCAAATCATGTTGACCAATACCATATAGTAGGCATGTATTTCAATTGTAAAGGAATAACATTTGTAACTACTTTGCAATTATAATGGAAATTATCCAATTTCAAATGTGGCATTTATATATATATAAGCATTGTATTTCTATGAATAAGTTATAATGTAGTTGTACATTAATTGCAAAAAAATCTAATTGCATGGTAATCTGATCTTACTATAAACACAATTTCTCATAATGATTATCCTATTAGTTCTTCAAATTACCAATTTGGTGTTATTTTATAATGTAATCTTTAAGGTTCAAGGTGTGCTTGAAACCAAAATAGTGATGGTGATTGGCAAAGTATTAAACTTCAATTAATGTCACAAACTAGATGTGGTATGACCCACATTTTTGTGTTGCCGTGAATATAAAAAAAGGTTGGGTGAATCAATTGGACTAGTAGATGGCAAATGGGAATTTTCAATTGTTTGAAAAACAAATGGAGTGTTTTACACATCCAAGCTTTTGGTTGTGGATGGTGTTCTTTTAGACAACCTAGCAATAACATTTGCTTTAGTTGTTTTAACATATGTGGGATGTCTGGAATGCTAGGTTGGATTGTCCTTATCATCATAATTGTCAAACAATTCAACAATGAAAGGGTTTTGGTTTTTGCATGTTGCAATGCCAAGTTTCCCTTCCTTTCATCATCCAAGGTGTCCCCACTTGCGTTCATTCCTCCCCACAAACATGTGACCCACAATCAATATTTGATCATTTTGATTATTGATAGTTTAGTGGCCTTCACAACCTTGTACCAATTTTCCCATTTTTGCACCATCTTGAAAATTTGAAACTAAAATTAGATTTAATTAAATTTCTTTTAATTAAATGAAAATGTAAGCCTTTGTGACATCATGTCACAAGAACATTCCAAGTGCCAATATTAAAACCACCAAAAATTGATGAATGCTAAGTGTTATGGTTCAAATTCAAGATGAAATAAGGTAAAAACTATTCCTTATATATCAAGTTATTAAAGGCACATGAGTCATGACCCTTGTTTTTTATTGATTTGCCCTCAAATTTCAAATAATCAAAATAATTATGTTGAACCTTATCAAATGGCAAAAATCTTTCTTGGGGATTTTCAAAACTTTAAAAAAAAATTCCATTTGGAATGGGGCCAAAAATGGGGCTAATTAAGGCCTTGAACAATTATTTTCAACTTTAGAAAACAACTTTTGAAGCTATTTGACATTACCCTAGTGTCACCCCATTGATTTGGTGCGGGCCTAACATCAAGGCCAATGTCCTAACCTTTCATTGTTCTCCCCAACATTTTTTTAAGTAAGCTTAATATTAGTTTAACTACTTGACATATTTGGGCATTATCCTAGTGTGGCCCCATGGTTAGTTCAACTAGTTCTTCAATGTTAACCTAACATGGGCCTAATGTTAACCTAGATTCTTAACATTACCTTAACATGGGCCCAATGTTAACCTAAATTTTCAACATTACCTCGACATTACCCCAATGCGAACCCAACATTCCTTGCTAGGTTTGGCCATCCCCAATCAATATACGTTTAAAAGCAACTTCAAGTTTCAACACATGTTTGTCAAATACTTAATTGAAATTGAAAATTTCATGTTGAAAAATAAGATATTCCAAATTTCAATAGAATTTTTTTTTCACAAAAAAAAATTTCTTTGAAATATTTTTATATTATTTTCTTCAAATGATTAATGCCCATGGATGATGGTGTTGTAAATATAAAAAGTTTAAAAGACAAAACATGTGAAGTGTTAAGTGAAAAACTAGTTCAAAAAAATACGAAAAAAATTCAATGTTGTTCAATGATCCCTCCTAATTTGAAGCTTCAGTAAATTCATTGAAGAGTAAGTAGTTATATGCCTAAAATTTAAAAACATGCCATTTGAATTTAGAATTATAACTTTGGCATCATAGTTAGGGCATGAAAATAAACTACCAAAGTTTTTTTTAAAATCCTTCCATCATCAATAATGAAGTCTTGGATAGTTGAGGAATTGGTGTGGCATGAAACTATATTTAGGCTTTGAACATTACAAGACATGAAGAACATTTGTGATTTCAATTTGTGATTTTTAATTTTTTTCACAAAAGAGCCTTTAGATGTAAAAAACTTGATTTGATAAAATGTAATCACAAAATACTTAAGCGTATCAATTCATTTTTGCATGGTTTGGAAACTAAATTGTAAACTTCTAAAATTAAGGGGCTTGTAAAGACATTTCCACCACTAATTGTTAGTGAAGTGTTTAGTATCAAAGTTGCAAACCTTTTTAGTTATAAGCATGAGATGGCTATTGTGGGATAATTACACCACCTACCCCATGTTAGTATTGCATGGTTGAATTCAAAAAGAAAACCTAAGGAATGTGGCTTTGTGGGGATTGGACCCTGAATTAAAAGACCTTACCAATTGCAATAGAAGTCTCTTACTTAAACAAACACAAAAAAATTGAACTAATTGCTTTAAACTTATAAATTATGATTCAAAATCCATATGAAATTATGAACATAAAAAAATTACAACTAATTACCTAATTCTTAAAATGAAAAAAATGGAACCCTATTAAATATATGGAAATTTTATCAAGTGTAAGACTTGAGCCCAAGTGTTCCCAACTTCCAATAACTTTATATAAAACTAATGATCACAATTTGCAACTACCAATGCCTACTAAATGTTTCAACTTTCCATGTGACCTATTGGGATTCAAGATGAACAATTTGTAAATATTTTCTTTATGAATGAAATACTTAACTAAGGTCTAAATTATGTCATATTGTTGGTCTTTGTGTGTGAGGTTGTTTTGTGTGGGAGGTTCTACCACCATTTTTGCATTGCCAAAAGTTTATCGCAATTCCAAAAAACAAAAAGGCAATTTTTAAATAACATCCAAGAAAGGGCAATATGCAATGGAAAGGAAATTGTATCTTTCCATTCTTGAATGTTTTTGCAAACACCTTTTTATTTCCACACATTGCAGCAAGCTCCCTAGTAATGTAAAAAGGATGGTATAATCCAACCCACACAAATTGACATCACATATAAAAACCAGCATCATGACATAATTTAGAAATTAATTAAATACGTTATTCATAATGCATTAGTAGAAATCCCCCTTTTTCAACCAAAAGTGTTCAATTACATGACATTTGCAATTATGTTTCAACTATATATTTTTATTTTAAAATAAAATTATGGCAATTATCAATTAAGTTTATTGGTTTACTATGTTGGTATATAATTGAAAGCATTTTACAACTGTGTGGTCATTTGCTGAATATTCCCAACATCAACAATGTCTCCAAATTGAACTTCCAACTATGTTAGTAAATAATGTGAAGCATGTTTCAACTAAGGGGTCATTTTTGAAATATTATTGGCATCTAAGGTTCTTTAGTTGGCACACAATCAAGACATTGACTAATGTTCAACTATTTTGGATCATAAAATATATGGATCATAAAATGCACTAAAGGATGGATGAAATACAATTTGGTTTGCAACTATCTTTTCCAACTAGGTCAAACAACTAATAAGCAACTTTAATTTTATACATGTAATATTGTAATATTTATTTAAAATTATGATAACATTAAATTACATGTAAATTTTATTTGTGTAAATGAATGGTTTTTTTTTTTTGCATATAAATATTAAACTTTAATTTCAAAATAAATTTTAAGAATTTTTAAAAATATGTTAGTACTAATGTTTATGTTCAAGACACGTAATTTATTATTTCTATGTAGATCATTACAACATATCAAGTAATGATACATAATTAATAATATTGTGCAACTATAATGTTTATTCATTTTATACACATGATAATTTAATATTTGTTTAAATTATGATAAAAACTCATTAAAGACTAATGTACCTTATGTCATTGGCCCAAGTTTGAATGCATTCAATTGAATTTTCCTTCCAAACCCCCTTTTGCAATTTGTTTGAATTTCCAACAACAATATGTACCCACCAAAAATTCAATAATATTGTTCACATTTTTAGTCTCAAAATTATGAAATCAACTTTATTAAATCAAACTTGGTGAAGGCTTTCCAACAATACCAAGAACACCCCCAAATTCCAATATAGTTTTCAATCTTGGTTTCTCAAAATTTTCAATGAAAAATGGTTCAATAATCAATAGATTCCACATTGTAGCTCCAAACATTCTAAACCAAGTCATTGCACCCCTATTCATGAAGAACTTTTTGATGATAAGTTCCATAGCATAACCTAAAACACCGTGGTTTGGGATATATCATTATGACAAAACAAAACGAATTACCTTCCTAATTCATGGATAGATAAGGTAACATGTGTTGTTGGCCCCAAATGTGAACACACTCAACTCATTTTCTCTTCTAAATCCAATTTGTTGTAATTTGTTTGAATTTTCAATAAAAAAATTCATTCAAAATTCAATATCTTCCACTTTAAGTATGAAATTTGTGAAATAAAATTTATTAAATCTAATTTAGCAACTACTTTCCAACAATACCAAGTACACCTTTGGATTTGAGTAAAATTTCTATTTATGATTTTATTAATGTTTATTAGGAAAATGGTTGAAAAATCAATAACCTTTGCATTGTAGCTCCAAAATTCTTCAACTCAAGTCAATGCACTCCTATTCATTGTTAGGATTTTCAAAGATATCAATAGCATTATATGATACAATTTGGTTTGGGAAATTTCAACATGATAGAATAAAACAAAAAAAATTATTTACCTTCATTGATAGATTAAATTATGTGAAAATTTTCTTTGTATAAAATGAATGGTTATGTATGATTTGAATAATAAAATTCAATTGAAGGAAATTTAAGGAAATTCTGAAATATAAATTTGTAATAATGTGCATGTTCAATAAACCTAATTATTATTTATATGTAAATTGGATTTAAATTAAAAATATATCAAATAATGATACATATTTAATATTTTTTGTGGAACTCTAAGGTTTATTAAACTTTATAGACATGATATCTCAATATTTAATTTAAATTGCAATAAAAATTCATTAAACATTAAACTACATGTAAATTCTATTTGTGCAAATGAATGCTTATGTATGATGCAATGTTTTTTTTGTGCAAACAAATATTAAATTTTAATTTCAAAATAAAATTGAAGGAAATTTTGAAATATGAGTTTGTAATAATGTAAATTCAATATATTTAATTTGTTATTTCTTTGTAAATCAAATGTTCATTTACAATAAATCAAGTAACAGTGCATAATTCATAATTTTGTGGAACTTCAATGTTTATTCATTTTTACATGTATGATGTCTTAATAATTTTTGAAATTACAATAAAGATTCATTAATTATTAAGGTACACGTAAATTGTTTTTGTATACATGAACGATAACATATATGATGAATTTTTTTGTGCATATAAATATTACACTTTAATTTGAAAATAAAATTTAATTTTTTTTTGAAATAGAAGTCAACTTAATAATGTGTATGTTCAATACATGCATAATTTATTATTTCTATGTAAATTCAATTTTAGTTACAACATATCAAATAATGATACTTAATTAATATTTTTTTGGAATATGTTCAATACATGTGTAATTTATTATTTCCATGTAGATTTAATTTTAGTTTACAACATATCATGTAATGATACATAATTAATATTTTTTAGAATTTTAATTTTAATTCTAATTTTCGCTATTAGTTCCAATAAATTTACATTTATTAAAATTCCTTATTTATTTATTTATTTATGATTAAATTATAGTAATGTTTAGAAAAATTAGTAAAGATACTTAATAAATTATCATATAATTTCTATTTTTATTTTTATTTATCATTACTACAGTATAAAATATTTTTCCATGTTTAATATTTATTATACTAGATTATTTAATAATTCCAACAAGTTAGATAAAAATACAAATAAAAATAGCCTAACATAACTACTAACTACAATATTATGATTAATGTTGTTGTTAATTGTAGTCAATTATTAATTATCACAATATTATAAAAATTACTATAATTAAAATATCATCTACCTTTTATTATTGAATATTTATATTTGAATTAATTGTTTGTTTTATGAAATGGTAATAAGAATTCATAATGAATTTGGAATTAAAAAAAATGTTCAGTGATAATTAATTAATTAATAGCTAAATAGATTTAATTTCTGATTTAAAAACTAATCACCATATTAATTAATAATTGATGGTAATATGTTTAATTATTTAATTATACAACTATTCAATTAAAAATAATCGATGAATAATTACTATAAGTAATTAAAGTAAGTAGTTAGACCTAGGCTAGGTAGATTATTAAGTTAGGTCTAGGCCTAATTAAACTTAAATTAGGTTGTACAACTAAATTACAACTATTTGATTTGCAATTAGGTTGCAATTGGGTTACAACTAGGGTAGACACCAAATGGTATTCTATTGTCGAACATTTTCAAGTTTTCCTTCATTTCAAAACCAAATTGAACATTTTTTATGTCATTGGAAATGCAAAACAAGGAGTTACAAATGTTCTTTCAACCTCAAAAAACAAAGGAACAAAGCAAAAAAATTGTAGGAAGAGAAAAAATGATATTTTGCTTCAAATTTTGTCTTTAGACCCCTTTACTTCTAGCAACTATATCTTGCTCATTTCACATTCATTTTGAATGATTTCAAAGGCTACAAATACACTATTTCAAAACATATTAAAAAAAATTTAGAGTGAAAAATTAAAAAAAAGAAAAAGTTGAAGAGCTTAAGTTTTAAAATCATACTAAACACTTATGAAAAAATCCAAAACACAACCCCTTCACTTTGAAAGGGCATATCTTGCTAATTTTCCATTAGATTGTAGCATTTTTTACAAATTTGGATACGCTAGGTGGAGGACTATAAAATTGTTTGAAGTTTCGAAAAGAACAGACCATGGACAAAAAAGTTATAATGATTTAATATCATAAAATGTTCGGTGATAGGTGTGTCTACCCTACGTTACAACTAAAATTTTGATCCCATATTGTTTGGTTTCCATTCCGTGAATTCAAATTATATAAAGGAATGCACTAAGATTGTTGAACACAATAAACATGAAAATGTAATAGCCATTTGGGATGAACCAATAAAAAAGGTTCAACCTTAAAGGCTAAACCAAATGAAACAAGATTTCATTTATTAATTGCCATGTGGTTTAGGTCTAGGCCTAACACAAGTGCCTAGATATAGCCCTAACTTAAACCTAAATTAAATGGCCTATGTTTAGACTTAATCTACGTTTAGGCACTATGTGGCCTAAGTTATTAATGTGGATGTGCCACATGTCATTTAATTATTTGTTGACCTCAAAATTTGTGAGCATGCCATGTGTCATTTAATTATTTGTTGACCCCACATTTTATGAATGTGCCACATGTTACCAAACCATTAGCCAAATGTTTGATTTACATAGTTACAACATAGTTAAAATGTTCAATTTACATAGTTGCAACCTAGTTGAAATTGTACTTATATTTTTGGTTAATGTCATGCTTAGTCAACATATGAAGTTCATCCATTAGTTGAATGTAGTTGACAACATCCTTCGACTATATTAATACAACAATTTTCAACTAAATTGGCAAGTAGTGGTTATTACTATGGTGTTGACACATGACATACACTTTCAACTATAATTTCACTCTCGACTTGTACTTTTCGACATTACTGGTTAGTAGTTGCAAAAATATTTCCTAGTAGCAAAAAAAAATTATAACTATATGTGTAGTTTTCAACTTGGTTTGTAGTTGAACAGTAGTTGAAAACGTAGTTGCAAAAGGGGGGGTTTTCTACTAGTGATGTAAACATTTATACACTTGTGTTAAAAGAAAGAATATGAAGTATAAACACTTGAACTTTCCATGTAACCTAATGTAAGGTGTACATTTACACAACTTGAAAATACATCCAACCATTGTAGAGTAATGAAATGGAAACATTATAACAATAATTCATCCCAACACATTTAAGACATGATAAATGTGAAAAAAATGGATTATGGATTATTTGTTATGCATAGATATTAGGCTTATTCATTCATTTATTTGTCATCTTTAAACAATAACGTACATTTCAATTTAGCTAGGTGAAATGGGAGCTTTCACATTCATCACCAAATGCATCAACTAAAACCAATGTCATCATAGTTTTTTTATTTTAAGTGAAAACATGAATGAACAAACTAATATTGGTGTTGTATTATGATTTTTTACAAATTAATTTTGTTCAAAACCATTTGGCTTGTAACAAAATCAATATTCTATCTATTGGAATTTGGGTTTAAGTTATCAATTCACATTATGAGAAATTGTGTTCGTCGAAACCACACTACCTCACAATTAAAACTCAAAAAAAAACTCATATACAACTATTATGCAACTATCGTTTAAGTATTATAACTACTATGCAACTATCCCTTTAGAAATACGGTGCATTAATAAATAAATTGCCATATTAGAAACCTGCTCACCTATGGTTATGTATGACCTACCTAGCTACTATTTTGTTTTATTTAAAAATTTCCAAAATATAATTAATATGCCATGTGGCAAAAAATTTACTATGCCACGTTTCACAATTTTGAACCATGGTTAACAATCATAATGGTTGATGGAGATCAATATTTCAAAAAAAAAATCCAAAAATTTTCATAATGCTATGTGTCATATTTCAATAGGTGGATGACAAGTAATGATGTTAGCATGACATCATGGGTGTAATTATAATGAAGTTGCATAGTAGTTGAAAATGAGTTGTTTTAACTGAGTTGCAATTGAGTTGTAATGAGTTGCATCATGTATATGGTGAATTACAAATGTCTTTTCCAACTCAAAAATTGAATTGCAAGGCTAATTGCAAAACATTTTTTTTTTCATAATGTCACATATATATAATCATTTAATGACATTAAATTAAGTGAATGGACTTTTGAAGTTGCAACACATGGAATGTTATTATAATAATGAATTTGCATATGGATTTTTATTTTTTTGGTGGATATCATTCTAAAAATTTTATTCAAAACTCAATATCCTTTTTAAAAAACCATGAAGAATTTATAAATGAATTCCTCTTGGAATTTCTTTTATAAAACTATAGTTATGGAATTTTTAATGGTCAAAATTCACGCACTTATCATGTGAAATTCTTGGTCCATTCGTTCATTTTGGATAAATCGTTTTGAATCCAACCATTTTGATTGGGTCTTTTTGGTTGGTTTTTTTTACCATGGTTTTTTATTCAACCACCATGACAATAATAAAATTTGGCCAAAAAATGTTTTAAAAAAATTTACATGAAAATATTAATTAATTACCTACCTTACCTACCTTAATAAACCTAATAATTAATTATGCCCCCAAAAAAAAAATCTTACCTACCAACCTTATGTCTTAAGCCTAGGCTAGACCAAGCCACTTAGGCTAAACAATCTAGTAGGCTTTACAACCTAGGCTACCTAATTAAGTCACCTAAATAGTTAAAATAGCCTAGGTTGCAAATGTGGTGACTTGAACTCATCACCTTCACATTGAACAATCAAGTTTTGAACCATTGCAACACCACCCCATGAGGTGATTTTTTTGGACAACATATTGTAATGAACATGATTTTGGACCAACATATTGTGATCAACTTCCATGAATTTTTTTCAACATATTGCACTAAATGAATTTGAATTGTTTTACATTATTTACATAAATAGGAAGGTAGAAGGTACCTAATAATAAATGCATGTACTTAGGTAACATGTAGGTTATAGTTTACTAGGCCTTATAGGTAGCTACTAGGTCTATGTTTATACCTACCTAGTAAATTACTTACGCCTATGTTATTTAGTAGACTACATAGGTATTTATTAACCTATTAATAAATCTAACCTAGGCATACTAGGTAGGTAGCTTAACCTATTAAGTAGGTATAGGCTAATACTTACTTAGTGTATACCTACTTAATAACCTAGGCTACCTATTTAATAACCTGGATGGCCTAGCCTAAATTAGTTACATACTTATCAAATAAGCACGTGTGGCCTAGGTAGCCTAGATTAAGCTATGTACTTACCAAATAGGCCTAGGTTAGGCTATGTACATACTTATTTAAGTAACTTAAATTAAGTTACATAATTACTTAAATAACTTAAACTAAGTTATGTACCTATTTAGTAGGTTTAAGTTAAGTTAACTTGGGTTACTTAGAATTCAATTAAGTTATGTAGATACCTAGGTAGGTTAGGTTAGGTTATGTACTTACTTAGGTAGCACAAGTTAAGTTACGTACCTACCTAGTAGGCCTAGGTAGCCTAGGTTAGGTTACGCACCTACTTAGTAAGCTTTGGTGGCCTAGGTTAGGCTACCTACCTTGTAGGTTTGGGTGGTTTACACTATGTACATAACTACCAAGTAAACTTCAATAACCTAGGTTAAGCTATTTACCTAATAGGCCTAGGTGGCCAAAGCTATTTACCTAGCTAATAGAATAGGCTACTTACTTACTAGGCCTAAGTGGCCTATGTTATTACTTAGTAGGCTATGTACCTATAGTAGGTTTAGGCTAATAAGTACATGGTTAATAGGTCCACCTAGTAAGCCTAAATCATTTAAAATAACCTATTTAGAAGGTTTACACTACTTTGTTGTAGGCTATTTAATAGTCATAAGTCACGTTTTAAATAACCTATACTAGATATGTCTAGGCTAGGTTATGTCTTAACTAATTTATATTAGATAAGTTTAGGCTAGGCTACCTAACTAGTAGCATATTATTTAACAAGTAGCCTACTAACCTATTAATGATGCTAGGTTAAATAGGTAGTCTAAGCCTAATTTAACCTACTAGTTATGTTAGGTTAGGTAGGTAGCCTAGGCTTAACAAGTAAGTCAAATCATCAAATGAATATGTTTCATTTGATTAAGTGTCAAATCATAATGGTCAATTTAACCAAAGGTAAAATCAAGATGGTTAATTTAACTAAATCTTATCCATTCAATATGGTCAATTTGACTAAGCCATGGCCATTTTGATGGACATTTGTCCATTTTGACCAAATTTTCAACTTGACATTTGGTCAAGTTGGCCTTTTGAAAAGATGTGATTTCTTATAGTGAATAAATCATACCAAATTCAAATGTCAAGACTCAACATCTTGCATTGATGAATGAAAATAAAAGCTAACAAAAAAAATAAATAATTATTCATCTATGATTTGTTTAGTTGCCCTCTTTTGGGTTTATAAATTACCTTCATCCCCCATGGTTAAAACTTGATACTTGTTTGCTTATAGGTGTTTTCTCATTGGATTTTTGACATTGTAATTACAATCACAATTCAACATTATTTTCATCCAAAAATTGTTTTTAAAGCAATTTTTTTTAATGCACTACATATAATGAAAATGAGATATTAAAGTCTAAAACCCCAAACCATCCAAATGTTCATCTAAAACCATCCAAGTGGTTGTCAATGACCATGATGGCAAACCAAACCCCAATATGTGAAACCAATAATGTTTTTGGTCCAATTTGTCAACCATTATTATAATTCATGGTTTTTTCGACTAGGTTTTTTAGGGAAAAAAAAACCCAAAAATGATAGGCATAAAAAAAACCACCTTAATAATCTTAACAAATTATTTTGGACATGCCCAACATTAATAGGCAATCAATTTGGACCTTGCCATTTTGACCAATAGAGTGATTGACAAAGTGATTAATTATTTGACTAATAGATAATGGACCATTTAATTGAATCAATTTTATACTTAAATTAAAATAAAATTTTGGATTGTTATTTAAAAAATTAATAGGTAGTAGGTAGGTAGGTAGTAAATAGGTTTAGGTAGGTAAAAAAAATGCATTTAAGTAGGTAGGTGTTAGCTTAGCTGAACTTACACAACTTAATTTAATTTATTTAACCTAACTTAATTTCACCAAGTTACCTTAGTTTAATTTACCTACTTTCACCTTCTAAACATGCGCAAAAGTTATAAATACAAGGAACTAAATCCCAAACCTTCGAAATGATAAACCAAATCCTTACTAATGGACTACACCATCAAAATTGTTCAACTTTTATAAAGTTTTTTATTTCACATGTTTATTTCACATTATTAAACATAATGGCTATATTTAGGTGAAAACTAATGGCTAAAATTAAAGATTTAAAATAATAGTTAAACTTAGTGGCTAAATCGAATGGTTAAACTTAATGATTTAAAATAATGACTAAACCTAATGGCTAAATTTGATGATTTAAAAACAATGGTTAAACCTAATGGTTAAACTTAGTGATTTGGGTAAAAACACACTATAATGGATTTTTTTGAAAATCACAATGGTAGTTTTTCCTAAGTGAATCAAGTATTGTTACATTGTATTCAAATCTATTTGGAAAACTTGGCCAAAATGAGATGAAAAATTGAAACCTACATTCTAATCTTTTAACCTCAAAAAAATTTACCAAAAGGATAAATGTTCAATTCAAGGTGGACTTTACAAAGTATAATACATCCAATGTCACAACCAAGCTACCCCAAAAAAATTATCATTATGGACTTTTTTCTTCTAGTGGAATTGCAAATTAAACCTATAATTTTTTACCATTACACATTGAAGTACCATAACATTTAAAATGAAAAATTCAAGCAAGAAAAAGTCTCTCAAAATTTTAAAAATTTCAAATGAAAAATTTAAATTCATAAAATGCATTTCGATATTTAAATTGATTTTTTCAAGGATATTTTTTAAGGTTTTAAAAAATAATAATTTAAAGTATGGTGGTATGAACTTGAAAATGGAAAAAAATGTGAATTACAACATCATTTAAATGTTTTTTTGGAAAAATCACTAGATTTGGACTATAAAAATGGACTTTCATTTGCCCTATTTGGGTGAGTGTAGTGTGCATTTACCGATTTAAAATAATGATTAACCTTAATGGCTAAATTCCTTGACTTAAAATAATGGTTAAACCTAGTGGTGAAACTCATTGATTCAAAGTATGGTTAAACTTAGTGGTTAAATTTAATGACTTAAAATAATGGTTAAACATAATGGCTAAACCCAATGATTAAATTTAGTGATTTAAATTAATGGCTAAACATAATGGCTAAACCTAATGTTTAAATATAGTGGTTAAGCCTAGTTGATAAGCCTAATGATTAAATTTCATGGTTAAACATAATGAGTAAACCTTGGTTAAACGTGGTAAATAAACATAGGTTAAACATAGTTGCTAAATCTAATGGATAAATATAATGATTAAAACTTGGTTAAATTTAGGTTAAACCTAGTAGCTAAACATAATGGTTAAACCTAAGGGGTAATTTTAGTGGTTAAACATAGTGGCTAAACGTAAGCTATATTTAATGATTATATTTAAGGACTAAATTTAAGCTATACCTATTAGCCAAATTTAATGGTTCAATTTAAGCTAAACCTAGTGCCAAATTTAGTGGCTAAACATAATGACTAAATTTAAATTAAACCTAATGGTTAAATATAGTGGTTACACCTAATGGTTAAAAATAAGTAAGTAAGTGGGTGGATATGTAAGTAGGTGGGTAAACAAGTAAGTAGGTTGTATGAAGACGAAAAACATAAATAAGTATAGGTAAGTAAGTAATGAGAAGGTATAAGTAGGTTGGTAAGTAATGAAAAGATATAAGTAGATAGGTAGATAAATAATATGTAGGTGGGTAATAGCTAGGTAAGTAATTAATTAAATAAATAAGTGGATGAATAGGTAGGAGGTAAATACATAGGGTAGTAGACCATGTCATATTTGACTAAAAATCATTGGCCATCTTGATTAAATGTTCAACTTGATTAAAAACCATTGGTCATTTTTATTAAATATCATTAATCATTAAAGATCATTGGCCATCTTGATTTTTAGTTCAATTTAATTAAAGACCATTGGTCATTTTGACTAAGGTTGTACAACTTGACTATGTATATTTAGTTAAATAAACCACTATAGTCAAATTGATTAGTCAACAAATACATGTGTTAGTTAAGCCCTTTGCTTTTAATCAAAATGTACATGTTCATTGTTTGAATGAAGGCCCACGCCAAAGGTGTTCGATGTTGTTGATACAACCAAAGGACCTTTAATTCATGAGGTGCAATTTCCCTTTTTTGGCCTTGGATCACAAACTCATCATTTGTCAATCCTCAAAAAAAAATCTTATTTAGTTATATCATCTTTTGCAAACAACCTAGGTTCCAACAGGGCATGAAAGAAAATGACTTTTCAATGTTACCATAAATGGGAGTGTAAGATCCCCAAATCTTGACTGTTCCAAGGTGATTAATGTTTGAAACCATGGTTTCATTGTTTTGTGATATCACATTAGCCTCATATTCACCTTTGGGCTCCTTGCACACATATTATACATTGGAACATAAATTAGCGGCACCTTTAATGCAACACTTGCACGCCATTGCAAATGATCTTTCACCCACAATCTTGGCACTAGGATGGATGATGACAACAAATGTTTCATTCCCAAGAATGCATATATGGAATGTGGGTTGTCCATGGATTTGTCCATTCGGTCCATTTTTTTTTCATTCCATTATTTGATTGGTTTCTAATGTCCATCATTGCACATCTTCATGTAATTGTGTGTATTCATTAATTTACAATTCACCTTCTTGAACTTGTTTAATAATGGGTGGTGGGTTTTTATGCACTAAACGCACTCACAACATGTGAATTAAAGTGTTATTGGAATTTTCCATTAGCCACATATTGTACTCTTCAAATATTGTTCCTTGCCATGATGCATGATGCATGACCATCCAATCATTTGCATAGGTTTCCACCCCCTCCACCACTCATTGAACCAACATTTTTTTTACATAGACAAATAATCAATGTTAGATGAATATATCTTTTTGTGGCAAAAAAATTCACCAATTCATGTTACATGTGTTAAAAGGATGTTAATGCTCGATCATTTGATGTTTAGGTTCAATTGGACATTGTGTTTTTTTTTTGTTCCAGCATTGTGTATTTTAGTTTCAAGGCTCAAATTGCAAATGTCAAAATCCTTAAAGTAAATCCAACCTTTAGAGTACAAGGGAAATAATGAAAATGATTTAAAAAATAACACCAAAAATGGACAATAGCCCACCAAATGTGCACATGTTGTAATCTTATAAATGGAATGAATAGTCCAACAAATAAAGAATTTTTTCGATCCACACACAAAAGATGCAAGGAAAAAAAGGAAAAAAATTATGAGTGAAAGCTTTAAAGGCCCATCATTCTTCAAACCTTCAATTTCAAAAATGTCATCTCTTGTTGTGTTCATTAAACAATTGCTTAAGTTTGAGAAGTTTGAGAAGCAACATAAGAAACACATGTAGGTTTGGGGACGACATGCAAACATTGATTTGATGGCAAGGTCACATTGATGTGCTTCGACAATGTCAAAAAATTACATTACAATTTGTCTTGTTGTTTTTCATTGTTCTTGGCATACTTCAACAACCGTAGCATTCTTCAATACCCCTTCATCATTCCCAAAGTCCCTTGACGTGCCCCAGTTGTCCTTCACCATCCCTCCATGTTCCTCGTTATCCTTCATCATCTTTCATCATCCTTTGTCATACCTCACCATCATCTTGTTGTTGCCCAAGATCTTTCAACATCTCCCCATTATGCCATGTCATCCCCGAACCAAAACAAAATGTCCTCAAACCAAAATTTTGCAACTCAAGTGAGAAATTACCATGGATGCCCTTTTTGGGACCTAGGGATGTCCCAAG
>Ga0209611_10003404_pt1 | contig 27624 bp, 24 predicted proteins | sample S1TSphgellanicum_3_FD_187693 | JGI IMG/M metagenome (GOLD analysis project Ga0209611, IMG submission 187693) | Host-associated microbial communities from peat moss isolated from Minnesota, USA - S1T2_Fc - Sphagnum magellanicum MG (SPAdes) (version 2) | ecosystem: Host-associated > Plants > Peat...
CACGTGGCAACACATGATTTGCTTTCAATTGTGACCAAAATAGTTGCATATTAGTCGCATGTGACAATACGTATACAATGGAGTCAAAGGATGAAATGTATTTGTTGACTTTTTCTTTCATACAATACTCTTTGTCATTTGCGATTAGTTTATCACATGCGATTTGTCTTAGGCGACTAAAAAGATTTTAATTGCAAAAAGTTTCTTGCAACTAAAATTTAGTCGCAAAGAGCAATCGAAAATACATGTTTTTCTTCTAGTGCGAGCAAGAAGGACAACACCCAAAGTCTCGATGCTTGGCACAATAGACTTAGTCATGTGCATCACAACATGATCAGGCAAATGGAAATCAAAGACATGGTTGATGGGTTGGTAATAAATGGGAGTGGAGAGGATCCACCTTTTTGTGTAGGTTGTGTTTATGGAAAAAATCACAAAAAGCCTTTCCCGTGGAAGGAGCATTAAAAGAAGGCTAAAGAAATTGGTGATTTGGTTCATTGTAATCTTTGTGGACCCATCAACACACCCATTATTGGTAGAGCAAATTATTTTGTTATATTCAAGGATGACCACTCTGGTTTTAAGGTCATTTATTGCATTAAGGAAAAGCCAACTATCCCCAAAACTTGGTACCTACTCAATTGCATTGGTAGTTAGATGTTTGTAAACTCAATGACCCCATATCAAATGTGATATAAGGTAAAGTTGTTGGTCATTGATGTTCACATTTTTGGTTCAAGTGCCTATGTCCATATCCCTAAAGAATTTAGAAGGAAGTTGGCACTATTAGAAAACATGTACCCATACCATTCAACATACCACCCATTTTTGTAATGGTTTCTAGCAAAACCACCACAGTGGTTTTGTGGTTTCCTTGGTGGTTTAATCTAGTGGTTGGTCATGTGTGGCAAAGAACACCACTCAAGGTCCACCCAAATCAGTTTTGGTGGTCACCTAGTGGTATTGTAAGTGGGGATTTTTTTATTAAATAAATATTTATAAAAAAATATTTTTAGGTAGTTAGGGTGGGGGGGCGGGGTGGGGGGGGTGAGTGGTTTTATTACAAGTGGTCTTATGGTGGGTTGGTGTGGGTGTATGTGGGGTGTTAATGAATTTTGTGTGGTTTGTACCAATTTGGTGGTGGCATCCTAAGTTGTTTACTTAGTGGTTTTAGGGTGTAGTCTTGGGTTAGGGTTATTAATGGGGTTAGGGTGATTCCCTTAGTGGCTTTAGGGTGTTGTTGTGAGTGGGATTAGGGTGGCTTCCTTGATAGTTTCATAGGTGATGTTGTGTTATGGGTGGGTTGTATGTGGTTTTATTGGTGGTTTTAGGAGTGTTTTTCTTAGTGATGTTTAGGATGGTTCCTAAGTGAGTTTATGGTGGACTTGTAGGTGGGGTTATGTGTGGTTTTCAGTGTTTTTTTTTTGGGTGGGCTACAGGTGAATTTCTTGGTGGGCTTTGTTGGTGGTACATGGGTGGCGTTTAGGGTGGTTTTATGGAAGTATTGTGCCATATTTTAAAATGACTTTAGCAAGGTGATTACATATTTTATAATGGGCAAAGACCAGTTGTTTATGGAAAGTTGGCAATGTTTAGCCAAAAATAAAGTTGTTCCCAAGGCTTTAGCACATGTGGAGGTCCACCTACATAAGGCCTTTTATAAGAAAACATTATTACTATCATGTACCAGCCCTAGTTTTTGATATCTAGGAAATAAACCATCACATATGTTATTATTGCTAGCTAGATGTCTCAATACTTTGATGTTGCATCCCCATATCATATGTGCAAAAGAACATGTTTATTAACATGCACCAAATCTTAAACCATTAGATCCACTAGAGACCAAGAAAAATGTCCATATCTTCCAATGTTGCATGCCCATCCACACTATAATAGCTAAATGTAGTGTACCCATAAACACTAAAGTTCCAATCCCAACTTCATTACCTACATAATAGCCATTAAACAACATATGTTAATGTTTTGCAAACATCAATGTATGCATATACAAGCAACATTGAATGCATTAGGCTATAACATGGGTTGCATAGATTTTTCATGCACATACCTACTATAGAAACATCACACACCCTTTGCCACCAAATATCTTGTGGACTAGAATATGTAAATATTGTCTTTAGCTAATGAGAGACACAAGCTTCATCTATCAAAAAGATTTTGGCAACCCGTGCAACCTTGTCACTTATCAACACCTTTGTATTTTCACAGTAGACCTTGGTGACCTACACGATTTGTGTGCCACCTACACATAATGATGGTAGCCTTGGGGTCTTTAAACTCCATGATCTTTTGTGCATTCTAGCCACACCTTCAGCCACCACCAAAATTTGGTGTTTGGGATGGAATATCCATACTTGGGTGCCAAAATTATTTGGGGTTTATCATCCCCACCACCAACACACATCATGAACAACATATCCATGTAAGCAATTTAATTAACTATAATACATGGGAAGTCTTTTTGAGTGGGTTTGAAAAAATGTCATTCAACAAGCATGTACCTCATCATCTCGAGGGCGCAGTGAGAGGGGGAGGGTGGGGGACCTACAAGCCCTTGTCAATGTTGGGATTTTGTCGCATCCCAATCATCTAAAGGTTTAATAACATCTTAAATTAGTTTATGTGCAAGCCTTGTTATTCTCATATAACAATGTGGAGGATTCCCACTTGATGTTGAGTTGGTTGTCCCTTTCAAATCCTTTACAACTCCCTCACCTTGCACATTTGTGGTCACCTGTGCTGACCTTGCCTTTGGATTAGGTCTCTTGCCTTTTGTGTTGGCCAAATCAACTTTTGGTTATTGAATAACACCTTCATATACTTAGGATAATTCTAGAAACCTAATGGGTTCACCGCTATCAACTAAATAAGTGTCTTGGGTGCATGGTATAAGTGTTGTGAGCCTTTTCCTGTCACAACTTTAACCTTGGGCTCACAACCAAGGCAAGGGCATGGAAAGGTGTGGGTTGAGAGTGCAACCTGAGAGTCACATTCACAGTCTTGGGAGTGCAAGAGAATGTGAGGGAATGAACCCACACACTCCCAAGTGGACTCCCATTTTGGGACTCCCACTTTGGGAGTTGGAGTCCCTATGGAATCTTGAATTTTCAAAGAGCAATTTGAAGGGTCAAAACTCATTAGATTGAGAATTTATTTATACCATTGGAAATATCTTAAGATGTAGATTTCTAAATTGGGCTTGCATGACCCATTTGAGGACTTATAAAACAAGTTATGGTTGAAAGAATGGTCAAGAGTCAAAGTGTCAATTTGACTCCCGACCATTAAAAGTCAAGAATTGCCCTGAATTACATGCGTGTAGGTGCAGTGTGACATACTCTTGGAAAGATTTCAATGAGGGCTACAACTTTTCTTTACACCTCATTTCAATCGAAGGTCTACAAAAAAAGTTATGGGCCTCCAAAGTGGCGGGAGTCTCAATTTCGAGAATTTTGGGACTCTTGACTTGAGGTCTTGAGAAAAATGATATTTAGGTGTAGTGCCCGGGGCCAATTATAGAGAATACTATAAGGAGGAAGGTGGTGCCTTCCCCCAAGTTAGGGCCATAGTGAATCTTGTGAGTTTGTGTATGTTTGTGGTTCGTCCGTGCACCAAAAGTGTTTCAATTATGCACTAACCAATTTATTGTTTGATTTGGGTAGGTCCATATGAATAATTGACCCACATATGATTTGGGTATGTTACTTGTCCTAATCCCTATCCTGGAGCTCTAGCACACCCCTCTTACCTTTGAAGTGCTACGAGTTAAGGCGTACCCCAACTCTTTCTTGCATTGTTTTCACTTTAGACTCGCATTAAAATCTTTCAAGGAGTTTGGGGGTGTGTCATTTCCTTGCATTTGATCGAGTGGTTGGCTAGGTTGGTTTTTGCCTTTTATAATTGACAATTTGGGTGTCACTCTTATCACCCCCACCAATATCCATGGAGTACTGGTACATAGATGCTTTGGTGTTCCACAAGGCATGGGATGCAATTGTGTAGAACCCATGTAGGCAGTGGGATGTGGAGACAATTGTGAGTATCATTGATTACGCAACATGTTAATTGAGGATGATAGAACACAATCTGCCACAATATTTGAGCCTCAAAACATTGGGAGGCAACTCTGACTTGGACTCCCATTTCAAACAATAGTGACAAAGGACCATGGACTTGGAGAATGTGGATGCACATTTGTCATCAAGAGGTGACGTGATAGAGCATCTTATGGGCATAAAAGCACATGAACTAGAAAAGACACTTGTTGCATTGCAACCTAGTTCATATAAATGAATAGCTTTGTATTTCATTGTGACCAACATGATTGTACAGGTTCTATTGTTCAGTGGCAGCCCTTGTACTTTCAATCTAAGTTTAATCTGAACAAAAAAACATTTGAACAAGAAAGAGAAGTGGCACCCTCATTCTTTGTAAATCTCTCTAGAATCTCTCTGTGCAAGATCAGGTTCAATTGTGCTATGAATTGTGAAGTCAGGCTCTGCAAATGGAGTTCCCTTGGCTTAGACTACCTATGTGCCATGAACATCAATTGCACATGCAAAATGAGAAGCACGGTTAGGTTAGGGTTAGGTTGCAAGTGGTTGGCACATTTCTTCTAACTTCATAGCCGAATGCATCTATTGCTTCAACATCTTCAAATGAATTGAGGGTCACTATGAACAAGGTAAGGGTAGATTAGTTTTCTAAAACCATTGCCTTCTTTAGTGTTGCATGGGCCATGTTAGTTTTTGCACAAGCTTGTGCTCAATGCTCGTTCTCCCTTGCCTTTGCAATCTGTGTTCTTCTTTCACATCACAATCTGCTGTTCTACATGCTTGTTGCCAGATGGTCTTTGTAGATCAGCTCCCCTGCCTTCAGCTCTCACTAACTTTGATCATAGGATCGTCATGGATGTCCATGGCCTCAGCCACCAAGGGTTGCCACATCAGGGTAATCTTCCAGCAAGGAACTTCTCTGAGTATGAGCCAACAATGGAGGAAAGTGAAGGCTTGGTTCATTCTTTGCATCACTATATAGAAATCCTGCACTTTCAGTAATGTGTCCTCCTGTGACACGCCTGACTTGTTCAACACAACAACAGATGCATAAACTCCAACAGATTTCAACACATCATGTTTCATCTAGCACCATTTGCTCTTCAAGCTCCATGTTGACCTGTCACCATTGCGTGGGGTTGTTCATTGCACAGTGAGCAGTCACACGATCCCACAACATCAACAAATTTTGGCTGTTGCCAATTTGTTTCTTTGCACTCAAATCTAATCACAACCGTCTTGCTTTCATGAATGACAAGTGTTGCATCTAGCCTCCTATCAAATAGAACATCTGACTTCAGCTGCTATATGATGCCATTGGCTCTGTGAGTTCACTTAATAGTTCATTACCATATCTGTCACTGAAAACATGTGTTCAGCTTTTGGTCCACAGACCTTCACCTCAACATGGGGCTCACACTTAACACCACCAAATTTGGCACAAACTCTGATGCCATACACTGAAGTGTGCAAAAAGGCTTTGTTGGAGTCAGGAGGTTATAATGACTTTATCACTTCAAGCTATTCTCTTGCTAAAAGGAAGTTTAGTGGCAGCATATGGGTTGTAACCATCAAGTGCCTTGGCAACAAATTAGTTGATTTTTGAACATGAGCTGAAACAAAATTCAGACAACTTTAGATGTCACAGTTCAACTCTCTGGTCTATGAGGCCACATTGGAATGACAATATTTTCACTAGTACTGAGAATTTCTCCTAAATAGAACTGAGGGATGACATGGTCACAGAGATCTGAAAACATATCAATGAAATAGTCTGCCGCCAAAATGCACAAAGTCATCCTACAGGCATCCTACAGGCATCCTACAGGCATATTCTCAATGCCAAGCCAGCCCTAGAAAACATGCCACAGCAATTTTGTACTAATTCCTTCAAGTACGTGCATGCACACTCCAGAAACCAAACTCTTGAACCTCTCCATTGACTTTCTGGGAAGATAACAGTTAGAGGGGTCAAGCCAGAACCTGCTGGACATCAGCACTTGTGTCATTGCAAGCATAAAGTAAATATGGCATAGATATATCATAGTATCTGCCCCAATACATCATGCCCACCAACACTAGGAAGACAGTTCCAATGCCCATGGTGCACATTCTGAGCAAGATATATTCCTCGTCAGGTTACTGTATCTACCACTCAGAATATTTTAGATCACAAGTGCAAGGTACTAAAGTAGGATGAGAAAATTAGATGTGCATCACTGGTGTGTAGTTGTTTGGTACTTGAATCAATGCATCTCAGCATTGCTCTGCAACATCATCAAAGATGCAAATTGCTATTCTGCTCTCCTCAAGTGTGCAATCCTTTCCCTGAATACTCAACTACCAACAGTGCCAGCTAAATAATGACACACTCTAACACAACCATCTTCATTTCCTGTTCCAACAGTGAAGCTTTACTTAGGAATAATATCACAATTGGAATAGTAGTTCACTAGTACAATGTGCCACTTGTGAAGATTTTGCCCATACAAGTCCACCCTGCAGTGCTGACACCTGGGGATTGCATACAAGCCAGTTTGAACAATTCACCAACCCTTAAAAATCAATTTTCCAGACAAAGAAGACTGCCATTTACAAAGGGTCTAGTTGAAAATTTCAGATCTGCTGAAATACTCCAGTGTCAGTTACTCGAGCAGTATACCCCTGGATCCCACAAAATAATATCCCAGTCTAATTGAACAATTTACATCTCTTGGTCTTTTTCAATCTGTTAACTGTGGCACTATGGTGCATGCATCCAATGCCAGTGCTCCTTTTGCTAAGGACAGGCATATATCTACAGAGAGAAGAAAGAAGGGACTCCAGCATGAGTTTATCCAGTAGAACAACTGACTCAAAACACATCAAAAAGGTGAAAAAAAGTCAGAAGGATGTGGATATACCAGCTTAGGAGTCATGTATGAGATCAGTTCTTCAAAGCAGGGTAAAAATGTAACCTTGAACATCTTCAGCAAACTTCCAAGGCACTCTCCAATCCTGAAAACAACCCCAAAGGCACAAAGCACAATACATCAAAACAATCTGTACTTGCCTCAGATATAAAGTCTAGGATCCTCTTCTTGTAACCATTGCTCTTCACAGTACAGGACATGCAAGTCATCTTTCAAACCTGAAGGTCACAAATCTGTGTAGCCACATTCTTTTCACCGAATGAAAGTTCATCTGCTCAACTATTTCCTCTTCTTGCTCACTCTCCTCTTCAAGAATCTCCTGTTCCTCTGCATCAAAATCCTTTGTTTGAGTCTGCTTAGCACACCCTTCTTCCCAAGACTGCTGGCAGTGATAACATGCTTGAATTCATACACAATTGACTTGATTTGAGGGTCATATAGGCAATCTGCTCATTCCATGGCTCATATCAGACTATATAAAACATAGAAAAACTGCAAAGCAGTTTTAACAGTAGTGAAAGTCAAACAAATGCTCAGACCTTCAACCGACACATCCATCATGGTGATCTGCTTCTGGAACATCCCCCACTGCCTCCATCAGCTGTTGGGGTGGGAGGTCAATATCAGATATCAACCAACATGCTGCATTTCTTGGAAGAGAAAAGATTATCTTCAGAGTTCAGTGGACATTGACTGACATACTGAGCCCACTTTGTCACATAAATGTCAATGCAAAAACTTTGAACATAATCCCCTTCTCTTTAAAGACTAGTTAAGCTCATCACTTGACCCACACAACACTCTTTTGAGCTATAAAGCCTTGAGAACCTACAAAAACTGACTACTTGACTTCATCAAATGTATAGCAAACGCTCATATATTGAAATCCACTTGAGGCATGCAAACTCATGTTAATATGTTCATGGCTGAGAACACTTGCAGAAAATGTCAATGTCTGAGCCCTTTGAATCTCAGGTTTTTGCTAAATCCAAGAAACTGCAAAAGAAGCCATTAGATTAACTCTCATGAGAATGGAGAAAATCTCCCATACTCATGATTAAGAAAGCCAGAACAAAGTTAAAACTTTCTTGAAGTCAATGAAAGACTTCCAGATAAGGAATGAAGAATCAGGAAGAACACAGAAATGTAGAACTAAAAACCAAAAACAATAAGATGTAGCAGTATGAACAACAACAGCGAGTCTCTCACTTGTCCAGGGACCATCGACAGTAACTTTCATATGAGCTTTTAGATCTACTAGGTTGATCTTAGTACGTAGAGTTGAAAACTCAAACGACTGCAGCCAAAGTGGAGAACTTTTCTCATCTGCTGATCTCAAAAATTTAGGACTTTTTATCAAGTCTACTGCTCCTGTGAAGTCATTGAGAATCCAACTACTAACATGATGAACATGAGCTTTTCCGAGCTTTGACACCCAAAGATCATTGACCACATGTAGTATAGCTTTGTAGAAAGAACTGAGCCACTTAGAAACATCTGTGAGAGAAGTGGAACTGACTACACAAACAAATCTTGGGTTTGATTGGGTTTTCATGGAACTTCCAGATGGCACAAAGAAAGAGATGAATCAAACCAAAACTTTTCACCACTAGAATTGAGAGCCTTATTAAATGAATGATGAAGTTTTAAGGATTTCCGACTCTGAAAGAGTTGAAACCTCATCTGTACCCACTGGAGAATTAAAATCAGAGAAAGTTGAAGAAAGTTTTTTACATTAAAAGACAAAATTATCACTACAATCATCCATGTATTGGGTTCACCTTCCCTTGGATATTGGTGAAATGGCTCCAAGTGGTACCACCGAAAGATGGTTTTGTCTTAGGGTGGGGTGAATTTATTTACTTTTATAAGTTCCATAATGATTTAAGCTAGTGAATTACACACAACTTTTATAGTATTGAATTCTTCTAATATATTATTGTAACATGTGGATAAATTTGAAATTAATTCAATCAACATAAAATACACATTTTTCAACAATGTTTTATGATTATTTAAACACTATTTAAATAATCTTTGGCTAATCTTACACTATTGTATTAGCTTGTTAGTACAAAAACTCCAGTGGTTTCATCAGAGCATCCAAACATACTTGAGCAAATTTCACTCTCTGGTTCCTGCAATCAGCAGAGCCAGTAATAATGCATTTAAGACGTAATTTGATCAAGTCATATCTGGAGGTACTAAGTTTAGATGGTCTTTTCCTACCAGTCTCCCTTCAAGAAGCTGTGGAAAAAGCTCTTAAAAATTTGTGTTCTTAAAGCAAGAAGAGATGCCGGGAGTGCATTGAATCTTGACTTAAAAGGAAATGAGGAGTTGTTTACCACTTAGACCTGTTAGTGCTTCCTCATCAGTTCTATTATCTTGTGTTGATTCCAAACACCTTATATGTATTCCTGCATTCTTCTGTTATTATTACCTCCATGGGAGAAACATATTTTTACGTTGGTTTTGTTTGTAAGAAGCATTATGTTGTTTCAATTTCCAATGAGATTTATTTCTTGAAGGCACTAGTTCTCATGTTTGTTTGTTGAGAAGAGGACCCGTTGTCTCTCCACGTTTCTATTCCTTTTAGGCGATCTGGAGTGCCTCTAGAGTTTTCAATTTTATTGAAATAGGACAGTTAATAAGTGGCAGATACATGAGAGCCAAGGAGAGCCGAGGAGAGCCAATGGATGAGGCATGTACCTTGAAGTTGTAGTGGACACTTAGCTCCAGAGAGCTGTAAGTTCTTTTCTCTATCCGCAGTTTCACCCTCCGCCCTTCTTCTCGGTAAAAATAGTTGCAAGTTCACCCATTATGCTTCCCAATCTGATCACACACACAGAGTCAAGTCCTACAGCACTGTCAGGAAAGCAATTTCTATACCAATGAAAATATCAGAGATACCAAACTTGAGATGATCATTCTGAACACTTCACAAGCTCACAATGACTCAATATTTCACATCGATTTCTCCCTATCCTGATGCCAGGAACTCCAGAGATGTCAGCAAGCACTGCTAACTGAAACAGAAATGCTAGGAAATATCTAACCTAGCCATAGAATGCTTCATCTCACTTCTTTTGTCATAGCATGCATGGCTTCCACAAGTGGGTCGAATTATGAAGTCTACTGACTGTTTCACATAAGCTTCATCATGTCACTCTGGTTTTCCCTTCTCCACTGCCAACTTGCCTGACCATAAAATCTCAGGCATAGTTGGAAACAAGAAGTACACAAAATTATCACTATTACAACTATACTGACAACATACAACATTCAGCTGCAAACTTGTTGCCAAAACCGACTCAGTGTTTGTTGGAGGCCTCAAAGCCCTGCACCCCCACTCATTCAAGCAATCAGCATGTGCATTCAAATCTGTACTTGTCACGGTACATTCTTTACATTCAACAAGCTGACACTTACCAGAGACAGTTCCTCGTGGAAGTAGAATTTAAGGAGAGGCACAAGAATGGGTGCAACTTGCCACAAATGTAAAAGTCATGCCCAGTGAAACAGTGTTAACAAATTAGCCAGTAATATGAAAACCATATCAATGAGCATATCTATTTGTCACCACCTAGAACTGCATCATGCACCAAGGAAGATCCTGCCCACAAAAACATTCCAGTTCTCTGAGGAAATCAGAGTTCAACACCTCAGCTCATCACAGTGCTCTATCCCCAAAGGGGACACTACATAATGGAGAATGTTGACCAGATCAATCCAAGGAAAGAAGCCCTCCTTGAGCTCATCCGCATAGCAGCATGGCATATTGCAGGCAGTGGTTTTCTATTCCAAGACACTTGTGTGGATGCCAATTTTCTTGTCTCCACACTATGTGAAAACAGTACACTGATTACTATCAGAACAACAAATATCTTATCACTCATGAATTTGGTACATCAAGTATAATTGTTATAGCTCAAAAACCCGATGTGAATTACTAGAACTTACATTTATGTTATGCTGGACTTGAAAACTTTAACCAGTTCAATCAAAACACACATTTTGATCATCTGATTCATTGCCTTTACGTTCAGCATCAGTATCTGTGATGGTGACATCAAGTTTAAGATGTGCTGATTGGAGCAATGGTGGCATGACCACTCACATGTAAGGCAAAGACTCCTGACCCAAGCATTTGCGCAACCTGGCCCATGCATAGAAAGAAAAGGGGTGTCCAATGAGACAACCTGGAAGATACATGTAGAAATCGAAGAATGTTTAGAAAAATAATTGCTGCAATCCCAAGTCCTTGATGGTCAACAAACAATAAAGTGAGAAAAATAAACTATATAATTTCCATCCAAATAGTAAGACACCCTCTCCGAGATAAAGCAATTTGGCAGGAGTCACCAACACACATGTAACTGTTTCAAATCCTGTAAGGGGCATAGTTAATGTTCAGATGTGCAGAGACCTGCAGCATGTAACATTCTGTTGGGTCATCAATCTCCATATGGACTCCTTGTAGTGTCATAAGGACCTCCATAACCTAAACAGGGCAACACATATTTCGTATTGAGACAGACATCAAAAAATGGCAGAACAAAGCTAATAACTAATCAAGACCCAGTCCCCAAGATTAAATGGAATGCTTAGCTCTGCTTAAATGTTTCTCAATCACTGGGTGATTTCAAGCAAGAGTATGCAGTAAAGACTAGGGGAAAAACACATACATAATTGGCATCATCACAGAATTTATCATTGCCAACAGCCAAGCCCTACCAAACTGATGCATTCCAAAGACTTTGCCTGTAGCATGTGTGTTTATTTTTCATTGGCATGCACCAATATGGACTTCAAGCATGGTGTCGCTGTATTATTGTGCTTTTGAAAGTGTAACTGAATAATGCTAGTTATCAGTTGTTTCATGATTTGACATATTCCCTCTCAGATTTTGATGCTGCCACAACAAAAACCATTTAAATGAGCTAAAGAGTGATGTTAACAAGAATACCTGCACAGAGTCAGCAACTGACGCTAGGGCAGTCAATGCCTCTTCTTGCATCATCGTTTTCCCACTCTGTAAGGCACAAGAATGGGTGAACTGTGAGATCATTCCAGGTCCCATGGACATCAAAACGTGGTCCCACAAATCTGACACTGGAGCAAAATTGGAGAAGCTCAAGAGTTTTAAAGTTTCTAGCACCTATTTGGAATCTCCACAATGCTGTCACATACATCACTTTGTAGATGTTTACCCAAAAAAAACAGTTGATATTAATTGTAATAACTCCCAACTTCTTTTGCCAAGTTAGGTATGAAAGTTCCATAGAAAGTCCTTGCAAATTTGCAAGTATGGAGAACTATTATCAAGAAATGGAAATGGTTTGAAGAAAAATAATTTAATTTGGAAAAACTTTTGTTAGATCCCAACCTCCCCAAATACAGGTTCCATTCTAATGTCCCCTGATTAGCTAAAGGTATTGCTTCTCATTTTTCCAGACTTTGAACTTATTTGCACCATTGCACATTTGTACACATTTGGAGAAATTTGCTATTGTATTTGGAGGGCACTTATGTCAGTGAATCACTCCTAGAAAAGAGGAGGGATCTTATGGCTACTATTCAGGAGTGCTGCAAAGGGGTCGTTTGCCTTACTCATAGGTTTAGGAACTCTCGCACACCTAAATAGTTGGTGTAAGATCCATCTGACTCCTATTGACCTGTGATCTACATATGTTAAGATTTATGGTACAATTGATGCAAATAAAGGCATCAGCTACACAATCTCAATTTGAGTCACCAACATAAAAGTAGGTCTGAATTTGAACATTTACCACCAGTACTCAGGGTCATGAAGTACACAGCTCTCTTGTACAGTTATCTATGACAGCATTTTTACAAATCCCACTGAATCAAGAGCCCAGAGTTTTTTCCGAAGGAACACTCGTTAAGATTTCTATACACATCATATATAATCATGGCATTCATACATCAACTGTAAACCAAGAGCATGAAAAAAACATACACATGTACATTTGGATACTCACATGTGAGGTACAGGTTCTTCTACATTCTATAAGCATATAAACTTTATTACAAGAGCAGCAAAGACAAACACAGCAGAAAAAACTTGTGATAGAAAGGGGCCACAAGGACAGCCCACCTATCACAAAGTTGTGACAAGAGGAGCCTAGGCCCATTATCAGCAGGGGGCAACATGATAGAATGGTGAAGAACCCAACAAAAATGGGAAACAGAAAAATAGATGAACCAGAGGAGGCAACTGGAATCTAAAAGCAAAGGACAAAGGAGGGCCCCACCTCACTGAGCACTGCCAGACACCCATCCTAGCTGAGCATGTGCCTTGGGGGAAACAAAAGAATGTTTACAGAGAGACTAAACAGAAGAGAGACTGAATGCAGCTTTGAAGACCTAGAAATGGAATCTAAGTGCCTGCAGAAAGTCCTATGTGTTATTAGGCTCCACTTATGAGACACAGGTAATACAAAGTAGCGTCCAACAATTGTGTATGTTGCCACATTACAGAATCCTGACAAAAGACAAGCTGGATCCACTGCATACCCAAGAGCAGCATGAGTACTCTTCAGCTCATCCCTAATACAACTTTATGGCTACCTTCATAAACTTGACTGGTAGAAATGCCATCAAATCCTTAAGGCAAGGATATCTTAGTTCCTGCATGAATATAGTCCCTTCCAACTTAGACCAAAAGAAGGAATATAACAACCCACAGAGGAGTAGGACACAAGTCAAAGGAGCAGCATTAGCTCCAAGAGGAGGCCTCTCTACTCTTCAGAAGAAGACTCTTCTCTCTCAGAAGAGCCTATCAAAAACCGTGTTACTTCTCAGATATCCCACAACATGGTGGAATAAAATGCATGGAGTCTATTTCTGACTTTGATAGTGGTGATTCCCTGCAAGAAGAAACCACAAAATAATCAGAGATCTCCTTTATTAGCCCTAATGCTGAGAATGAATGAGGCATGCCAATCCTGAAAATAACAATACTTCCAATGCGGAGACTCCTGTTGATACATGACAATTATAAACTCATCTTGCAGCAATGTACTGAGCTTAAACAAATTCTAAACAGGTACATGCAGTGATAAAATCCAGTAAGGTCTGTCAAAGAGCACATAGCTAGCATACAATCAGTTTCTTCTGAAGAACTGAGAAATTCTTGATATATATCATTGAAATCCTTGTGAAATTGTGAGATGACCTGATACCAAGGCTAGAAAAGTTTCTAAGCATTAAGAGACCATCACGGCAAACTGCAGGAAGGCAAAAGAAATACTCTCTAATTGGAAAACAGAAATGGAAAACAAAGGACAATTACTAGCAACTGGGATGTTTCAACTGAATTTATCAAGTCTACAATCAACCACAAGATGTGGGTTAATCTTTTCTATCTAATTTCAATCTCCAAAAAAAGGGCATGAGAGGAGTCAGATTACCCAGTAGTGTACTTTCACATCCACTGAGAGGTGTGCAGCCCAATGCTGCTACCTTCTGCCTCAACTTGACTTTGCTCAGACATTTGTCCACTGGACCTCCGAGGGAATGTTTCTGAAAACAGCCTATTTCATGTACATAACATATCAAACACAGGAAGGCTCCAAAGTCAATACATTGATACCTCTATCAACCAATCAAGATCTTCAGACTACTGTTTGTAACATGCTGACGACCAGAACAGATTCATCGTTTACAACAGTGTTCCTCAGGCACTACAGACAAACCAAAGTCTCAGCTGCATACTCTTCAACAACAGCGGTTAATTCCAACACCATGATGGACTTTGTTTGCATTGAATGCAGAAACATACCCCAAATGTAGTGAAGTCTGTGAATTCTGTGGATCCTGCAAGTTTGGATGGGTGGGGTACACTGTTGGTGTTTGTGAGCTCCCTCCGGGCTCACGAGATGCCAATGTGGTAATTTGCCCTTGACCCACCAAGGGAAGAGCCCTGGCTACAGCTTCTGCCATTCCACTGGCATCTGCAAGCTATGAACATACACAGACTGAGTTACAGATAAGAAGGTGAGTAACACAAAGGGCATCCACACAGGAAACTAACTGTATACTCCAGCACAACCTAACCATGAACTGGACAGTACAGAAACTAGAACTAAAACATATAAGAACCCATCAAAACCAGAGTTTCCTTCATGGATTGAACAGCTATATTGAGTTAGGAAAGATGGGCACATCAAGGGAATTGAGGTGAAAAAATTCAGTAGTTTTAAGGATGAATGACTACTTCATGTTCCTGCTGCAATTCTAATGCCTTCTGGCGCTGTTCTTGATTTACCTGCTGCAATTCTAATGCCTTTTGACGCAGATCTTCATTTACCTGCTGCAAGTCATGTTCCTGCAAAACAAGCACTGATTCATCTGATCTGCCCATTCTAAATGGAGAAAAGAATGCTGAAAGAAATATTAGAACAGTTCTTCATAACTTAGGGTTGAACACATGAATCAGCAACAGATAACCCACTGGTCCAAACAGGTGCACTCCTTGGTCTTTCCTGGAGAGAACTGATTTCGATGAAAAGCACATTGATGCACATTCCTAATAGATAGTCTCAATCAGAAGCTCAATGAGAGACAAATACCTTCCTCCGAAGATTGTCAATCTCTTCAAGCAGGAGCTGATTCTGAAATAGGCCACCCCAGAGAAATGCCAAGGTGAGCTTCCATGTATTGAAGGTAATGAGGAAACTATATCTATGAGATTGTAAAGAAAACTCCACAGTAAAACATTGAAGATAAATGTTGTATCAGTTCCAGAAAATCCAAAACTAATGCAACAAGAATGAGTTGCAGTCATAACCTTATGAGTGTCACTCACAAGGAATCAGACTGTCACCCTGATCCAGAACAGTGGTGACTGGCTGCCATCACTCCCCTCTAACATTATCAGCTCCTGATGGTACATATAGATAAGGACATAACCAGATAAACGGAAAAAAAATATTGCATTGGTCCAGGTAACACCAAAACCAAATACAACAGAACAGCTTGTCGGATCCACTTTTGCAACTCTTGAAAAAAGTATGGCCGAGACAAGCGACTATTAGTGAACTGACTTCATCAGCTCTGGATGTAGACAAATGCATAATTACAGCTCAATTGCTGGGGCATTTAACATTGATATAAGCATTCACTATGGAGTTTTACTTTCACATGTTCAGATGTAGCATTGAAACTTAGATTTCAGCTAGCATTCAAGAGAAGATCCAATGAAAAGTCTCAAGGTGGTCTGTGAAAAATTTACGGCTTTGGGCCTTCAGCCACCTCAATGTGTGTCTTCAAGAACACCATTGTCCACTCCTTGCACACTGACAATGCAGTAAGGGCAAATCTAATCATGTGAATACAGATGCATAGAACACAACATGTATAAGATAACGAGAGTCCCATTGCATTGTTCCACATAAGAAACAAAATACAATTGAACAGATTGTGGTCTTAACTCTTGTCTTTATTAACTGTCAGACATTCACCTTTGTCATGTATATTAGCAGGACAAGTTACCACTGATTTCATCAGTGATGGAAAGTGCATGTAGACAGAGATAAAAGTGACACAGCATAGCATTCTATATCTTCATAAATTGTGAAAATTGTTGATACTTAAATACCTTTAACTCAACCTGGAATGAACTGGGGGATGGCCCAATAATGAGGTTATATAAATAGTTCAGATTTGACAACATAATTGCAACCCATCAGCCAGCATCAAAAAGATGAAACCCCCACCACCCTAAAGAAAAGAGAAAACAGGACCACATGACAGAATTGAGGAGCTGTTTGAACAAGAGTGAAGATCATATGCACTTTCAGGGACCTTCCACAGCAACATCTGTGGGACCATCACTCTCCATTGCCTTCATCAGCACTGGAGAGTAGAGGTAGATGAATACAAAATAACAAGTTGAATTGCCTGGTCATACCATTACCAGAATATCTGTGTACTATGTTGCAGTGACCTTTGTGGAAGTAGTGGAAAAGTCAGCCATGACATCAGCTAGCACTGACAAGAAGCTAGCAAGAATAATCAAATCTCTTCCCAGTCAAACTATGACCTGTCTGTGTAGTCAACATTCATCTCACTCAATGCAAACATCTGAACAAAAGAGATCAGAGTGGTCTGCAAAAATACTTGTGACTGGGGCCTCCTGCCACCACAATAGAAAATTTCAACATATCTATCAGATTCCAGAGAAGACAACAACACTTTTGAAGGCAAAACCATTCTGTCAGTTCCAGCAAAACCACAACTAACTCTGACAAGATACAATGCTGTCATAACCTTATGACTGTTACTCACAAAGTGTGAGACCATCACCCTCATCATGATCGTGAATAGCAGTGACGAGCTGCAATGACTCCCTACTGACTTCATCAGCTGTCAACAGTGGGCATAGAAAATAATAATCTGCCCAGATTTTGGGGCAAACCATTATACAAACATCTGTGCCCTGAGTTCCTGCTGCATTTCTGGAAGCAACAGGAAGACTCCATCATCATGTTGACTAGCACTCAAGAGGCATAGCTAATATCTTCAAAAAATCTTCACTTGAGCTGAAACAAGCTTGTGAGGTTTCAACACTGGACCCACTTTGCACATGCATAACAACATGCAACGACCATTCGCATGGGAAAGGAAAACAGAGAAGGAGAGAGGAGAAATATTTTTGAGCTGGTGACACTCCTGTTTCTCTATGCTGCTCCCACTCTCTTTTCACTACATAGAGTTCATCTGGCCTTCTTCGCTTTTAGTAACGACCTGGCACTTGCCTTCCTTGCGCGAATGCGAGAGACTCCCATGTCAAGTTGTTGTTCTAGCAGCAGCAGGTCAGGCACTGTCAACACTGAGAGATTCTCTCCTAGCATATGCCTGCATGAGGAGGAGAAGCCAGCCAATAAGGTGAAAAAACATATAGATGGAGAGAGCTATCATGACCTAAACCTTGAAACCATAGCAACAGTAATTACAAATCCTTTACCTGCCCACCAAATCCCCAGTTCCTCAAAGCATCCAGGCTTGGCAACATAGAAGAAGATAGAAGGTTCAAGGGTGGGAAATTCAGGGTGACCTTCAAGTTCACAATGAGTATTTCTGCCTCAAGGACTCTGCCACACATCTAATCAGCCTGAGGAGTTCATTTGCTAATGTTTCAGAGAACACATCCCTTATCCAACATCCTTGGAATGAAAAAGGTTTGTGATGATGACATAATCCATTCTCTTTGCGCAGCAGTTTGCAGCCTTTTCCTTCCCCCCAAAAAAAGGCAGAGAGAGATGATACCTCTGTGAGTTTTCCATGTGGTCCAGTTGTTGCCTCAACCTAACAACTTCACGTCCCATGAACTAGCAGATCCACACCAAAGTTAATGTCCAAAGTGTTTCAGGTTCCATTAACACACTTCTATGCCTCCTGTGATGGTACAGACCCTTGAGAAGACCAAACACATTTCCCCAGAAATAACCAGATGAGGTACAATTTCCTGCAAAGATGATAACAATATCAGTGTAGAGCAAAAGAAGCCACAGGTTGGTTCCATCAGAGTGTGTTTTCTTACTTCGCTGTTATTGCCAGGCTGCTGTGCTCCTTCTGAACTCCTGCTGTATCGTTCAAGGATAGCCTGCATGCTGCACACCATGAATGACCAGGATGGCATGTCAAATCACAAGATTGCAGCATCACATTGTAGAAATTTGTGGACAGGGGATCAAACCTCAAGATGCTAGCTTCCATAGCAATCGCCACCTGGAGTAAAGAGCACATGAACATTATATATATATAGAGTGCAAATGACCACCTCAGAACCCTAAAACCCTAATACAAAACCCTAAACTTCTTCCAGTCCCTCAGATAGGGTAGCAAGCAGGAAAATTACAAACTTCACTGAGGAATTCAGCAGAGATGTCCTTCTTAACCCCCTGATTTCCTCTGATTTTTTTATGTGCTGAAAAAGGGAAGCTGCTAGGTATAATCTTCTTCTTCCTTCTTCCTCATCTTGATATTGAAGCTTGCGAGAGAGAGAGAGAGAGAGAGAGAGAGAGAGAGAGAGCGAGCGAGCGGTAGCAAAGAAGCAAAGGGGAAATTCAAAGGGATGGCATGTCTTCTTCTTTCCTTCTTTATTTCTTCCTTGCTGCGTACCTGCCTGCGCTGGCGAACTCGAACAGCTTCCCTGTGCTGGAGAAGATTATGAGCGCCACCTCTGCATCACACAGCACCGCAAGCTCGTGTGCCTTCTTCAATAGACCACCGCGGCGCTTGGAGAATGTGACTTGCCTGCTGGTGGGATTCTCAATCCTCTTGATCTCTATCTTCCCCCGCCCCATATCCTCCTCCTCCTCCTGGCGAAGCGGATCCGTGGTCTCCGTCCTCCTTCAACAAACGGCAAACCATTACAAACCTTGTGTTACGCTTTCCTGTCTTTCTTCTTCCTCCTGCCTTGCTCCCTCTCTATCTCTCCCACCACCACCACAACACCTGCTCTCACACATCCGACCGGCAGCCTGCCTGCCTGCCTGCAAACCCCAAAACCCAGCTGGATGGCCTCCTCCCCTCCCCCCGCCACCCGTCTTCTCTGATTCTCTATAACCGCCTCATCATCGTGTCACAGCAGCCGCAGCTGTGACCTCATCTTCTTCTTCATCTTCTTGACGACGACGACAATAACAACAGATACCATCCTCTACATCCTCCTCCTCTGTTGAGCCTGCTGCTGCGGAAACAGCAGCAGCAAGAAGAAGAAGAAGACCCACAACAGCCAAGGAAGAAGAAGAAGAATACCGGAAGGAGCTTCTTCCTCTTCAGTCCTCCGAAGTCCATCTTTTCCACTGCAACAACTTTTATATAAATTACAACGTCCGTCTGCCTGCCTGCCTGCGCATAGCACTGGGTCCAATCTGACAAAGCCATATTGCAGCTGCACCTGCAGCAGACAGAGAACGGGGATCCAATCACATCACACGCCTTTTCTCTCTCCATTAGATCCAGTCGTACGTACTTTTCTCTTTTGGATTCCCTTTCTTTGTCATTTTTTTTCTTGGGTTTTTTTTTTCTTTTAACGAGGAACAACAACAGTAGGAAGCAGCGGCGGCGGCGGCAGAATCTGAAGAAGAATCCAATCTTCGTATGGGAGGATTTTTTTTTTTGGTCTCTGATTGCCTCTTCTTGTTGTTTCTGCCAGAACAACAAACTGACCAAAAAAAACTGCCGGTCAAATTCATTCCAGTACGGAATTCGTTGTATATATTCTCCTGTTACGGCAACAAAATCGGATCGTCTGAAACATGGATGAAATTCTGTAACTCTTTGAAGAGCTCTGAATTTAGGATTTAGGGCATCATCATGCCATTTGCATTTCTTTTCTCTCTGCTCTGCTCTGCACCCCCCCTGCCCACCCCACAGAAGAAGGAAGAACAAGAAGAAATAGATTTTGGCAACACCCATCACCACCAAGAGGAAGGATTTTGGCACCCATCATCAATCAATCACCAAGAGGAATTACTATTTTGGCACCAGAACTAACCTTTTTCCCATAGTCTTGAATCTACAGTTCAGCTGTGCTGCTCAGATTCTGAGTCTGCACTTCTTTTGCCATGGATTTTACACGAATCAGCAAAATCAGCAACTATAGGCCATCATATGGATTTCCTTGATATAGCAGCAAAATTGTTTGACAACCTCAGTCCGTCTCCATGCCCAGGGTGAACCCTAAACTCTAAACCCAGAAAGAAGAGAGAGAGAGAGAGAGAGAGAGAGAGAGATTGTGTTTCTTCAGCAAAGCATAAAACTGGTTGGGCGATTGGGTTTTAGGGTTTTCCATCAAGTGTGTTGTTTCTTGGCAACCAATTGTGAGCAAGATTGTAATAAGCCAGAAAATTGAACATTCTGAAGAAAAATAGAAAATGATCTTCATACCACTTTGATGCCTGCACATAGATGTGTAGCATTCAGACCTGAGATCTAGAAAAGTTTCAGCTAGTCCATCAAGTTTGGAAAAGAAATTTAGCAGAGATGCTTGCATGTACTGGTAGCTGACAAAACTCAGTCCACAGCTGATAAAGCTCCTCCTGCAGGTTAAAGCAGATTTGGAAATGGCAACTTGAAAGATGGGAAGAAGGAAAAAAAACATGATGACCCATGGATCACTGAATTCATTGCAGTTTACTGCATTTTGCATCTACAGACAGTCCTCAGAGGTGACAGGCACACACCAAGATGACAGCAAGAATTTTGCATGATCAAAAAGATCATCACTTGCATGCACTGTAGCATCATGCTCTTGCAACTGCTCTCTGGTTGACCACAACTCACCTTCAAGCTCTGTAAAGGGTGGGGCTGCTGCATTCCAATCCAAGGCAAACAAAAAGCAGCAACTGGTGTGCTGCTATCTCACATTAGCAGCTGTGAAAGCTGTTGCTGCTGATGCACCTATCTATCTGCATTTCACAGCCCCACATAGTTTAGTAAGTATTGACAGCATGTAGGGACGTGAATAGGTAGAGTTTACTGCAAAAATTTCAAGTGACTTCATCAACACCTGGAAATGGTTACAGCTCACATGTTCGAGAGTAACCAGCATATGGAGCTTCTTCTGTTACAAGTCTGGAGGTAAAAGGAAAGACTTGCCCATGATGACTTGACTTGGACCTTCAACAGCAAGATGTATGGCATTGAGCAGCTACCCTAACATACCCACTGACTTCATAAGTTCCTGGAAATGGATGGCAAGTTAATGTCAAACAGTGACCAATGTACTGGGTTTCTGTCATAAGACTGACAGTAACAACAGGAAAACTCAGGAGCCAAGATGGCAGCTGGCTAACTCAAGGAAAAGAATACCCAGAAAACCACAAGTAAAAAGACTAACATAGAAAGGGAAAAAGGCCAGGAAATAAAAACCCACCCCAACAAGCTCCTCACTTAGGAATGTCAAAACCTTTGAAATGACCATTTTAAAGATTCCAAAAGCAGAAACTCCAAACAAAAACCTTTCTTTGATAAGCAAAACCTCTGGTTTGTTCAAAAGAAACTTTAAAGCATAGCCCTTATTCTTCAACAGACTACTTAAGCCTGCTGCCATTTGGGTTTTGAAGAAACTCTTTGGAGTTGCAAAGCCCTAAGAAAACTGTCTATTGACTACTCCAAATTTCGCAGTATCTGAAATACGGGAATCCACATGAGGCATATGAATCCTGTTATAATATGCGAATATTATTCTTGTTGAAAACACCTTGTCAAAAAATGTGAATGCTTTAAGCCTTTGGAATCTTGGGATATATTACCAAATCCAAGAAATTGATAACAATGCCATTAGAAGTCTGATTCAGCTCACAAAAGGATATTTATCTGGCTAAATCATCTTATGGATGACCACCATTTGAGCTACATCACAAAATTGGAAAAAAAAGAAACCCTGATCCCACCACCAATAGAGTCTTTTCTTCTAGATGGATTAAGTTGGAGAAATCAGGGATACCAGGAAGAAATATATATATATAATCTATGAACCCTCTTTGTTGGCATAACTTCTGAAGGAAAAAATGGCTTCAAAGAGTAATAACTAATAACCCTTGTTTCTTTGAAAGAATGATGAAACTCAACCATTTGAGCTGCAGCAAAGAACCCTTCTTTGGACCTACAAAGCCTAAAGCCTAAACCTCTAAAACCGACTGCATAACAACTCCCAAGTCTAGCTAGATCTGAGACAACGTGTTGATACCTGTATTAATCATGTGATGATGGTTGTTGACGTTTAAAAACCATTTGTAATTTTCTGATACCTATTTGTGAAAACCAAAAGAAGGTTCATGCAAGAGGCTAACCTGCTGATGTAGTGAGTACATTCTTGCAGACATGGGTTGTAGCTACTGAAACTGTCCCTGAAATTGTGCCAACCTCCAGTAATTTGCTCCCCTGAAAGATTTGTAAACAAGACTCCACTTCACTCTTTGATCTCTGAAGCAGCTGGGTTTACCCTTAAGCAATTACCCTATACCTTAAACCATGAACAACAACCGCATCAACAACAATTCCTTCCACAAATTACTGGTGCAGATTGCAAAACCAGAGAAAGTTGAGAGCAATGCGAACAACAACTGATGGACATAATAAAGCATGGAGAGCTACATATGTAAGTAAAAGCCCAGATGGGTCGGTCCTTCATCCCCAAAACTAACTTCACAGTTGTGGCCTAACCTAAAAACGTCTCTGTGTTTCATAGACCAATGTCAACCTGACCATCTCCAGCTGCTCCACCTGTTCTGCAGAAAACCCATTCATTCTACCCATTTGCAGCCATCTCCTCCCTAGTCAATCTGAACTCTGAGAGCTTTCCCCCAGCACTAACAACCACAATGAAGCTCACAATAATGCCCAGCAAATCTGCACTTTATATCAAGTTCAAACCAGTGTTCCCCGGGTATCATCAGGTTTGGAACCCGGGTATATTGACTGGTCCTGGTATCAAAGAACCGACCAGACTGGATGATTGGAGGCAATACCAGCCTCTCTACAGTACCCTAAACCCTAAACCCTGGACACTAGGCAATGCCAGCCTCTCTACAGTACCCTGGACACTGGGCAATGCCAGCCTCTCTACAGTACCCTAAACCCTAAACCCTGGACGCTAGGGAATGCCAGCCTCTCTACAGTACTAGCAAAACCAGCTGGTATGTTCCAGTGTTGTGTGGATATATGGTTTTTTGGATATATCCAAGGTTAAGGATATATAGAAAATTTCAATTTATTTCTCCAGAGAGTAAGGATATATTACCATTTTTTTCTCCATTAGGTTAAGGTTTGGGTATATGAAATTCATGGTTTCTGGTAAACAGGTAGGGTAATTCCACCTTCTATCATATACCCATGGTTGGGGTCAAAAAATAGGTATGTATTGTTTTATTTTAATTAATTAAAAATTAAAAAAATTGTTCATGTAAAATAGTTTTCAAAGGCCCAAATTCAATTGGATGTAATGCAAAGGATCAATTACAAGAATGAACTCAACTATCTAATGTTAAACATACACACAAAATGAGAATACCATGAAACCTTTTTAGATAAGATATACATTTTATGTTCAAGATATCATCACAATGATCATAATATGTTGATTCCACATCTTCCACCTTGAAATTCTAGCAACACAATGCACCCATCTCTTCTTGCATACCTATACTCAAAATGCCCTGCTAACCACCCTCAATCCCCATATGGATACACATAATGCCAAAGGAACCCAATTCAAGAAACACTGTTTGAATTTCAATCCCAACAACTTTTTCATGAACAAATTCAAATTCCCTTTAACAAACATGAACAATGTATTTAATTACCTTCCCCACAATACCATCATGTCTTAAGGCTTACATTGGGTTATGGTTTACAACTTAATTATAATAAATTTTGATAAGACAAATTAAACAACAATCTGCCATACCAAATTTGCACTTTACATAATGTAATCTACCATTTCCTTCACATACCAAATTTGCCTTATCAAATTTGTAAATTAAAAAATCAAAATCAGTTGAATCATGAAGCTCAACATAGTCACCTAGTTGGTCTTCAAATTCCTCCATTTGCTCCAACAAATTTGCTTCAAGAACCCCAAACTCATAAAGGGATTCAACTAAAAATGATTCACACCCAAAATGTGGATCATTTGGCCAATTCTTGGAAATCAACACAAGTTGATTTCAGTTTTGGGTTCTAAGTCAACATTTACGTAGCCCTATCAAAATCCTAGCAATGAAGAAAATGTGTTCCGCTTCAATTTGATTTCCCACAATATCCAAAATTGACGAACCAAGTATCCAACAACATGAAATTGCACCTCATGAACCTTCCACCACTTTAATGGATCTTCACAAGACTTTGCCTCCGATTACAAATTTTGAAAACAAAAAAGTTTTCATTTCATCTATAATCAAATACACAAATAGTTAGATCATTATTCAGTTATTGTTATGTGCATCACATATGAATTAGATTATAGATATTATAAATTTGAAGTGAATCGTGATGCAAAAACTACTAATTGTGAATTATAAATGAAAAAACCAAATTTCAAAAAATAAAAACTTGAAATTTATGAAGAAACTATAAATTAAAATCCAAAAATTAGACATTCTTCGTTTTGAATGCATAAACCAACAATTTGTGAATGTAGAAACTTACATGTTCAATGGCAATATCATTTGGAGATAGTCTTGCACCAAACACAACCAACGGTCATTCTTGGGCGACAAATGTTTCTGTTGGCTTTACAAAAGCATTCACTTTCTAATAAGTTGAACAAAGACGAGGAATTAAGGTTGTAGAATCATACCTCGTTGTTGCAATTGTGGCCATATCTTCTCCCACATAATTGCTCACAATAGATAAATCCTTGAACATTTTATGTCATGTATTAAAACCAACGTCATGTGTGTTTTTTTTGGATCAAACTCATGCAAACAATCCAAAAATGGAGCAAGCATGTGATTGACTTTTAATTGTATTCTACTTGCTAACAAAAGCAATTTTGTGTCAAATTGAAATGCAAGGATAAAACTCATTTGGATTTCTAATTGAAGCCTCTCCTAAATCAATTTGACACAAAGATTGATTATGTTTGCAAGTGCATCACTAAGCAGCTAATAACCACAATGTTGATTGAACACACAATTTGATACAACTAGGGCCAAGGTTATGCAATGACTTCAGCAATTGCCCAAACTTGTGCTATTGGAATTATGCCCTATAAAACCAATGTCTATTGGTTGTAACAAATATGAATAGTAGCCTTACATTCAAGGGCCTATTAAAACGTTATCATTTCGAAATTAAACCTTATCTTCATCGATGTGTTCAATTTTCGTGGTCACAAACTTATAGCCAAATAAGCTTTTGTCCATTCTACCCTTCCATGTTATACAAGATTGAATTGAAGATTATGCAATTTTGATGTTCATTGGTTGTAAACTAGAACTTACCATTTCATTAAAAGTGGCATATTAACAAGCCTTAGAAAGGGCATGACCAAAACAAACACCTTCAAATCATGCTTACATTCCCAATTCTTCACAAATGACAATTTGTTTAAGCATGAGTCATTATAAATATGTGCCTTCATCTTTCACGTAACAAATTATCTTGTTAGTAAGTCTATATTCCTCAAACAAAGTTTGTAATTGACCAACAAGATTAACCCCAAAAGTCCTTTTTGCTTCAAACAAACCAATTGTGACATGTTTTGGTTCCCAATCCAAAGTCAAGAAATTAATGACAAGGGCAAAGGTATCGAGTGCACCTTTGCTCATCCATAAGTCAAATGTTGCAATTATAGAAGCTATGGCATTGACAAAAGGGGAAACAAACTCTTGAAGCATCCATTTCATCATAGAAGGTAATATATTTTTAGTTAGGGTTCTACGTGATGGAAACACCACCTATGGGTCCCTTCGTAAACCAAATCACCTCATCCATATGCTTTCAACCATGTTTAAAAGGAGTAATCCCTTCATAACAAATAACATAAGATCATCAATGAAAGCTTTCTATCCTTCTTGTGATTTTTTGTAAGATGTGGTGCTACCAAAAAATGTAGCTAGGAGTTATTACTTTTCAAACTTTGGAATTATGTTTTTCAAAAGGATTTGTTTTGGCAGAATGTCAAAGTGAAATCTCATTATCATAAACTTTCCAAATATTAAAATGTTCACCTTCACAATGTTTCTTCATGGTTGAAGTTCCATTTTCAATTTTATAAAAGACCAATCCCTTCTTACTTCTACTTTTTAACCCTAATGCATCAACACACAAAAGAACTAAATGCACATAATATAATGAAAAACACGTTTTGTTCCAAGTAATACATATTCATCAGCATTTGGTTTGTAGAAAGCCTAAGGAGCAAATCTTTGATCCCATAGATCCCAAAATTTTGCCTGTTATCGCAATACATCTAGTTGTTTTGCTTGCACTTGACCCAACTCATAAATGTTTCCTGCCAATTGATGAAGAAACAATTACATTTGTCAATGAAAGTGCATTGCCCTTTTAAGTCGGGCGTCAACAACAAGCTGAACTTTTCCAGCCTCTAACTCCCCATAGTTTGAGGCTTCAATGTTGTTTACAATGGTGCAAATGTTTACCATTGAAGCTTTCATAATTTTAATCCAAAATTATTTACACCTATCAATCCACCATCAACAACACAAGGCACATACCAAAAATAATAATTCCATAATTTAAAAAAAACAAATTAGTTACTATTATTATAGATTAATTAATGTTGTTATAGAACCAATTACTATTATTATAGAACCAATTGTTAATATTATTATAAAACTAGATGTTGACCTATTGCTGACTTGCTATTAATTGCTATAATTGTTGATTTGTTATTATAGTTGTTGACTTAAATTGCTGCTGACCAAAATTCATATTGCTGATCCAAAATCTTCCCTTGACATGTTGCTGATGATTTAACCTATTATTGTTTCCATTTGGTACAATAAACAATGAACTGTTACATTAACCATGCATTTTGCACCATGCATTTTGCACATCCCATGCATAAAACTTATCATAAAAATAAAAAGGTTACCCTTGGGGGGGGGGGGTGGGGGGGAGAGGAATAAAGA
>Ga0209611_10003405_pt1 | contig 27624 bp, 23 predicted proteins | sample S1TSphgellanicum_3_FD_187693 | JGI IMG/M metagenome (GOLD analysis project Ga0209611, IMG submission 187693) | Host-associated microbial communities from peat moss isolated from Minnesota, USA - S1T2_Fc - Sphagnum magellanicum MG (SPAdes) (version 2) | ecosystem: Host-associated > Plants > Peat...
TGATTTGTCAATAATTCTTCGAAGGGTTTGCATCAATTTTGTCATTTTTTCAATAAAAAATTTGGGTAATTTATTTTTTCCTAGTGTAAATTCTATAAAAAATTATTTTTTGGTGGGGGAATTAGCCAAATTTTTCATTTTAATTAATTGAAAAAAATAAATCCTTGGGTTCCATGTTGACTAACCAAAGATTTTTAAAAATAATAATAAGTAAATAAATAAATAAAAACCCCAACAAAAACCATGATAAAAAAACCCAGCAATCAGGTCACCTACTATCGACAAATCCCCCACACTTATTCACTTGCCTACCTACCTACCTACCTACTACCCCCGGAAGGTGGAAGGAAGCTTCGGGTCCTTAACAACCTAATAATTCCCAATACTAGGTAAAGTAAGTACCTAACACCTACGAACCTACGAAAGTTAAGGGACGCGCTTTCAACGGAGCCGATCACAGAGCGACGAATGTACATTCATTTCACAGCTTTCTTTCTCCTCATTGCGCATCCGACCGTTGATTTCAGATATCAACGGTGGACAGCAGTGGATTTCGTGTGTATGATTGCCTAAAGTGGCGCGCTTTTCCCCTCCGTCCCTTACCCTACCCCCCCCAGAAGATTCCCTGCCAGAAGAGCAATTCATCACATTAGCTTAACCTGTGGCTAGGCTTCCCTTAGCCTATATAAAAAATAGGCCTTTGAGTTGAAAGGCCCTTAGGCTCCCTTTAAGTGTGCTCCCATAGGTTTGTAGGCCTTGTAGTTGAAAGGTCCTAAGTTAGGCTGCTCCCTTAAGTGTGCTCCCACACACAAGAGGGTCCCTTTCTCTGTATTCAGTCACTTATTATCTTTCCACTATTACTTTTAGGGGTCCTACTAGGGTCCTCTAAGTGTGATATTACCAGTGTGATAAATAAAGAGGGTTCTCTCTTTCTAGGGACCCCTTTGTGTCCCTTCAATCCTTTTATCATTTTGACCCTAAACCATAAACCATACTTTTTGGGACCCTAGGCATCATCTTCCTTTTTAAGTGCGTTTTGTTAAGTGAAAGGGTCACTCTTTATTTAAATATTTATTTAAAAGAAATTTATTTATAAAAATAAATAACAAATCAGAATCCTTCTATATTCTTGGCTACGTACACGAACTCATCATAGAAATATGGCGATTGGGGTGAGGGGGGGTGGAGAAAAAATCTTTGAAATCTGGCGAATTTTTGCCATTTAAAAAAAATGAAAAATCCTGTCTATAGGGTCGAAAGCATATTTTCAGGTCGAAATTTTTTGCGAAAATTCGCCAGTAAAAGAAACGGTGGAGCCTCCCCAGGTACAAGAAAAGGGTGACTTAATTCATTTTAGGGACTCCGTTGCGGTCGCTTCAGTGACCTATTGTTTTCATTTAGGGCTCCTGTTAGGGGCCTTGACGTCATCTTGGGGTGCGGCGTAGGTCCTTCTTCGGGTGCGGCGTTAGTCCTCGCGCACAACGTGAGTACTTTTGCAGACTTGCCGCGAGTGTTTGTGTCAATCTCTCTGTGTCTGTGCCTCTCTCTCTCTCTCTCTCTCTCTCTCTGTGTCTTGTGGGAACACAGTAGTGTTGCAGCAGAGATGGTGCGGCAGCAGTCGTGATACGGGGTTCAGGATCAGTTTTTTTTGTTTTTTGAACTTTGGAGCTGTGGCGGGTTTTTGATTGTTTTTTGTGCGGAGATGGATACTCTCAACGACAACGCTGCGCAAACAGGCCAGGTGCGTGGTTCGTGCTTGCTGGCTCCCTCGCGGAAGTCGTAAGGATGATTAGTGGCAAAAAATAGAAAACCACAACACCCAACAACACGATGTGTAGTTTTTCTTGCAGGATCTAGTGTCAATGAAAGCAAAGATCTTGCCCTAATCTCTGCCTCGAGCTCAGTTCCCCCCCCCCGAGTATTTTGTAAGCTTTTGAGAATTTTGACAAATGAAGAGATTGTGTGGGGGTCAAAGCAGGTGGCATTCTTCTTAGGGCTTATGCCACTGGTGGTAGCATGGATCTATTCTGAGGTTCTGGAGTTCAGGAAGCTTCGGTTTGCATCTAAAGCGTAAAATTCCTGAAACTTTTATATCGTCTCTCTCTCTCACCTTTTTGTCCTTGTCGGTTTTTTTTCCTGCCTCGGATCTGCATCGAGGAGATCAATCATATGCGAAGTGAATTTCTGATTGTTGTGAAAATTTGAACTGCTTCTGTGATGTAATGCAGGCATGCAGATATAAGCCTTGAAGATATGGTTGATGGAGCCACCAATGTCGAAGAGAGATCTGTTCTTCTTGAGCCCTCACATCCAGGCAGTATAAAGGGAGGAGGAGCAGCCTCAGTACAATCACAGCTGTTCAAGTCTGTCCCCTCCTCTTGCCTTGATCTCTCTGAGCTGCTACTGCTCCTGCTCCTGTCTCTCTCATCTTAGCCTCTGTCCCTGTAAAATTTCCAGACAGGAGTGCATTTTGTATGAACATTAATGGCAGCTTGGTCGTGGAATCTTGCTAGGGGATTCCAGCTAGTCTAGATCTGCATTTGGCTCTTTGACCAGATCATCATTGAAAGAGAGACCATTCTAACGTGCACATTAGGGGTCTCTTGTTGTACAAGTAACAATTCAACCCATGGCCCATTGCTGTGGGCTTTATTCTCATCAAATGTATGTATTGCTCCATGTTTCAGGTTTCTTTCACTGAATGAGACCTTCTTGCTTGAAAATCGCTTAACACTTAGAGCCATGTAAGAAAGATGCTCTCTTTGTGGCTTGAAAATTGCAATCACCCATCATGCAGTCTGAATCTTTGCTATACTCTTTTGGTCAACAACAGTTTCGAATGCGAAACCTGCATTGCTAAAGTGCCATATCATGTGAAGCTGCTTTAATCATGTATTTTTATGCTACGTAGTAAAGGGGATTCAATTCTGCATGATGCTGAGTAGCTTTTCCCAATCCCAGTGCTGAGTTTGCAGGTCTCCTCTGCTACTTTTACACCTGTGACCGGACGGACTTCTTTGAGGCATCTCAAAAGGTGTCTACTTCTCTCTTGGAAGATCCTTCTAGGTCTTATTACCTCTTTATTTTTCTGAAGGGCAATTGAACAATTTCCATTTGGTGATGTGCCTTGCATGCTGTGTGCTGCTTTCTGACAAGTATTGAATCACCAGGCCAACCCCTTTTTTCCTACTTCTGAAATGTTTTGTCAAGGAGGCTTTGCTTTCTGAGTTGACATTTGAATGTGTGGTGCAGAGCTATAGCAGAGATTTATTCTTGTTCCTCTACCTACTGCTGATCATAGTATCAATCAAAACTTCATTGAAAAAACATGTTGACAAGTCAGTTTTGGGCAAATCTATTCTTTACCTGAACAGGCATCAGACTGAGGAGTGGAGGGGCTGGATGCAGGTACTTGCCACAGACTCTAATACTGATTAATTGCTTTGTCCTCACCGTTTTATAGGTAATGCATCCTGTCTTTATTAAACTTCTTGTGTGGTGTGTTCTGTGGACTGTGGGTGCTCCTAGGTTCTGTTTTTAATGTACCATTACTTTGAAGCAAGAGAGTTCTACAATGCAATTCGGGTGTTCATTGCTGCCTATGTATGGATGACTGGTTTTGGTAATTTCTCCTACTACTATGTGCGGAAAGATTTCAGCCTGGGTCGTTTTGCACAGGTACACAATGTTGTCATGGTTACTTTGCATTTCCCTTGTGATAATGCCATACTAAATGGACAACTAGCTTTTGCTTCAAACAGAATTGTGATTTCTTTTTCTCAGTATGAGTATGGTTCTGCAGTGTCCAAGAAAGGAATTATATGTAGACCAGGAGTGCCATGGGAAATACCTTACTTTCATACATTTCTTCACTGGGGACACCTATATATGTTGACATGTATTCCAGGGCTTTTCTGCCACTCAAACCTGAGTTTGTGGATGTGGCAGATGATGTGGCGCCTCAACTTTTTGGTATTTTTTGCTTGCATAGTACTAAAAAATGACTACATGCTTTACTACATCTGTCCCATGCACACCCTATTCACTCTTATGGTATATGGAGTTCTTGGAATCAACCACAAGCACAATGAGGTGCCCTCTGTGATGGCCATCAAATTTGCTGTTAGCATCCTGGTGGTCATAGTTGTGTGGGAGATTCCAGGAGTGTTTGAATTTATATGGACACCCTTCACATTTCTATTGGGTAAGTGTGACAACATGCACCTATATTCACAAGCAGTCCCTTATGAATTTGCAGATGCATTTCTGTGGATCTGAGAAATACTACTTGCAATAATAGTGCACACTTCATGGTACAATCTCATTGATATGCTAATCATATCGCTTCAATTTGCTGATATTTTGACAGGGTATGCCGACCCAATGGCAAAGACATCTGTGCCATTGTTGCATGAGTGGCATTTCCGATCTGGCTTGGATCGGTATATTTGGATTGTTGGTATGCTGTATGCCTACTTCCATCCTACGGTATGTGAAACTGATGTGGAGCTTGATTAGCGAACTGCCTGTTTTATCTTCCAATCTCTTCTTGAATGCAGTTGCTTGAGTTCAAGGTCTTTGATGTCTCTTTTATTCAGAAAGGTCTGAAATTTTCTTTTTTGGGGACTGCCTTCATTAGCTTAAAGAGAATACAAAAGTGGAAGACTCTTGTGCAGAAGGTGGTCATTGAAAACTCCTGTCCCTCTGGACCAAATGTGCTAAGAGACTGATCACTATGGACAATGGGAAAATTTGCACAGGTGGAGAGATGGCTAGAAAAGCTGGAGGAGATGGAAGTCAAATTAAGAGCACTTGTGTATACAAGTCTCATCAGTGTTGCCTTGGTGGTAAGCTCTGAGGCACCATGAAACTAATCCAAAAATCACATAGGTCGGGCTGGAAATGCTATAGAAGTACCTAGTAATGCTTGCATGAGATATAGTAGACTCACAACCCCCGTTGGGTGTCTTCTGCAGATGGGCTATATGTGGTACGAGCACATCTACAAGCTAGATAAGGTGTCATACAACAAATTGCATCCATACACATCATGGATTCCTATCACGTATGCTATCTTCACCATTTTCCACGTGTGTAGAGTATCTTTTGGGCACCCAGCCAAGCTTCACCATTGACTGGCCTTAAGCTTCAAAGTGAAGTTTTTGGAAGCACACCACATAGACCTAGTGTGTTGGTTTGTTGGGTTTGGGAGGCAATTGGTTGAGAGGATGTGCCCACCTTGTTGTTTTAGTTATTGGGGTTTAGGGAAGAGGGATTCAGGTCATAGATAGATATTGACAAGAACCTGTGGCCTTTCACCCTTCATTTATACGTGTGTTATGATTATTTGGCTTTGAGAGAATTATCATTGAATAGAACACAAAATGCCTGTACAATGATTCATTGAGCTTGTGAGGATTCATGTATATGTGTCCATGTATCTGCTGGCAGCAGCTGTATTAGCATCTAACCCTTCAATTTGGTGGTTGCAGTGTGTACGTCATATTACGCAACTGCACACAGACATTGCGCTGCTATTCTCTCACTCTTTTTGCGTAAGTGATTTACTTCAACTCATGCCATGGCTCCATGTCTGTCACACAGTGCTATTACACTAAGCATTAAACATCAGACTCTATGTTTTGTCTGCTTGTCACAATTGTGTAGTATGTGTCTTTTTAGACATTGGGTTGGTGCACAAGTGAGGCAGTATTAATAAGTGCTGGTGTACAGATGGCTTGGAAAAATCACGCTGGAGACCTACATTTCACAGTTCCACATATGGCTGAGGTGTGCAACAAGCCTGCTGCTTTCCTCACCTTCATGAGTGGTTCCTTCCTGTTTTGCATATTGACTTTCTTAATAACCAGACCCATGAAAGGATAAATGCATTTAGTAGTGCTTTCTTCCTTCTTTCTCTGAGCTTTGCTCCTGCATACATGATAAAGGTACCTCCTACATTCTTAGCAGCAGTCTCAACATTAGGTTTGCATTCTTCTGTTGCATCTGGTTTAGGTTTGCACTGACTCATGCTATAATTGTGTGAATGCTGTATATGGATGACCCAATTACAGAACAGGTGTACTGAATGGGCAGCCCAAATTGTTGCTGTCTCTTATCCCAAATTATCCATTGCTCAACTTCATGTTGACATCATCTATTTACATCTTGGTAGCTCTCTCACAACATCCTGTATGCTGTTAATACAAAACTTTAGAGCCTCATAAGCTGCAGCTATCATGCCCCTCTGTACAGCATTGGCAAATCTGTGCCATGCTACTTTACTTTCAAAGCAGGAAATAATTGCTGCTGCTGACGGAATTAAGTCTTGGCATGGTGACAGGTATCATATCGACTGTTTGAGTTGACAAACCGCTTGAAATTAACCTTTGTTCCCCACAAGGACAACAGGCGGCTTTCTCATATCGCACTGACCGGAGCTTCTTTGGCTATTGCTCTATATGCAGCAGCCTTGTTAGTTATCAAGCTTCCAAGACTCATGGTATCTTGCTCACCTTGCAAGATCTGTAGAAATTTGTTTTACCCTTCCTTTAAATCCATGGACAAGTGCACTCTATCTTTAGAACTCTACATTCACATCCTACAGGAATCCACAAGTGGAATCTCAAATATGTGATCTTGTCCAGTGAATGGATGGATGGCGGCACTGTTTTGTGTTCTTACTTATGTGGGTTTTTGGTGCTTTGTGCAGGGTTGGTAGGGTTACGAGCATTTGCATTGGGGTATGCCACCTCCCCTACAACTTGGACTTCCTTGCTCACAATGTTTAAATATCTTGGATATATCAACTTTAGACAACATTTCTCAGCTTCAAGGTAAAAGCCAGCCAAAGCAAGAGGGATATTCCTTGGCAGGCAGGATACGGTTGGTGAATCTGTACTGCATTCATTGCCAATAGGATATTCCTACTTTCCTTGTCCATCATTTTTCTTTGCGCCTTTCCTTGGATCATTCTAGATTATTCCTTGATGTCTTGAGAAAAATTATTCTCATCTATTCTCAGCAGCCTTGTTACTTAGTATGCAAAGGCAAATTGTGGTTTGGGCTGAAAGAGAAGAAGAAATATTCAAAAAAATGGTCTCTTCTATTTTTGACATTCCTTCTCTTTTGCTGTGCAATGACAGTTTGTGGTATGGGGTCAACAATAGAGGCCATATGCAAATGGACTTGGTAAGGGACTTTGTATTTTATGGCAATGGTCTGGAATTACTAGACCTAGAAACTTAAACTCATCCTTGAAACTGCACTGGTCTATTTGATCTAGAGTACTAGGCTGGTTTCTTTGCTTTTTCTAGAGCCCAAAGTACTAGTAGGACTTAGATAGCTGAACTCTGAGATTGGTCAAACCTGGCTATTGAATGTTGACATGTGAATGAACCTAAAGGAAGGCTTCTTTTGGTGAGCATCATAAAGGTTGATGTGATGGAATCAACTCATTTGTCAAATCTATTGAATAAGTTGCCATAATGCTTTTATGGTTAGTTTTTCTACTTCTACCAAATCTGACCATTGATTACATGTTCAAAATTTATCATACTCTAGTTCACAAAAGTCTGGATCTGTTCTTCTCATTGTAAAATTTTGAGATTCAATGCCAAACAATAGCTAGGCGTTGTTATAAGCCCTTTCCTTGCATCTGACACACCCAAACTGCCCAAGCAGTAACATTGTGCGAAACTGAAGTAAGATGTGCATGTTTGGTAATCGTTGCATCTGAGTTCCAAAATTGCTGGAATAGATGCACTACAGCAAACTGACCTAAAAAATTCTCCTAGAAAAAAAAATACTGTTGTCAATGAACATTTGTCAATTTAAAATTTTACTGTTTGAATGGAAAGGGAGAAACAAACTTGCACTAAATGCACCATCTCAATAGTGAGATTTAAGGAGACCCCAATTTGCAAACTCAAGTCACATATGCTTCGGACATGTTTTATAAAATTGGAAAGATCTTGACAACACCTTTCTAGCATGGGTTCAACATCCACAGAAAAAGCTAAAGGTGAAATGTTATGAAACCATAGCCACAAAGTGTTTTGAGCACTATTGTGACTAGCCTGTAAGAAGTGACAACCTGAAGTTTTGTAATTTTGATATAGGCCATAAATATACAAAAAATACACATGCTAAAAGAGGAACATTCAATGATTACTCTAAATGGAAAATTGGATCAATTAAAGCCAAATCTGCACTCCTATTTTAACATGCGGAGGTGGATTTGAAGATTTTTGTTAATGCTGTAGAATGCCATGGATACATCTTGAAGTTGTTACTAGTTGGACTTGAGTAGTGAAGAACTGAAGTCTCACCTCTTGTTCATGAACTTTCCATTAGAACTCATGTTAAAGAATCATCATCAATAAAATTTGGCCAATGGATGTATATTATCTCGACTTCTTATCAATTGGGTCATGTGAATGTGTACATCAAGCTTTGATCTTCATGTATGCCAAGTGTGGGAGCATGGAAGGTGCTTGGGGAGTGTTCAACAAGCTGCAATCTCAGGATGTGGTCACTTGGACTTCTATGATATTGGGACATGGGCAAGGGCACAAAAGGTGCTGGAACTGTTCTGGCAAATGCAACAGGAAGGGTTGTGGCCAGATAGATGCAACCACTTTTGTGGGGGTGCTGAATGCATGTGCCAGCATAGTTGCACTTGAAGAGGGCAGGTATGTTCATGAGCAGATTATTGAAAGCAGCTATGAATCAGTTGCTTTTTTGGGGAATAGCTTGGTTGACATGTATGCCAAATGTGGGAGCATAGCGGATGCTAGAAGTGTGTTCAACAAACTGCTCTCACATGATGTAGTCTTGTGGAATGCCATGATATTGGGACATGTGAAATGTGGGCAAGGGCACAAAGCACTGGAACTATTTCAGCAAATGCAACAGGAAGGTGCATGGCCAGACCGTATGACTTTCGTGGCGATGCTGAATGCACGTGCCAGTGTAGTTTCACTTGATGAGGGCAGGTGTGCTCATGAGCAGATCATTGACAGCAGCTGTGAGTCAGATGATTTTGTGAGGAGTAGCCTGGTTGACATGTATGCCAAATGTGGGAGCATGGAGGATGCTCAGAGAGTGTTCAACAGGATGTCATCTCAAAATGTGGTCACGTGGAATGCTATAATCAGGGGATATGGTATGTTAAGGAAGTTCTTCAACATTTTGAACAGATGTGTAATAGAATCTAATAATCATTCAGTTAATATGCATTTGCACCGATATGGAATCATATCAAGTAGACTAGGAAAATAGGGGTTGACCCTAGCACATGGAAATTAGCCTCTACATGATTATTGGCACACCAACCTTTGTGGTCCAACTTGTTGTGGATGACCACCACCACTAACGATTACCTCAAAAAAATTGGCATAAAACCACTCCCTCACCTTTTGGTTAGATTAAGGATTTCATGCACCCAAAAAGAAAAGTTCAATAATTTCCTTCCATAAATCTTTGGTAGGCAATATTATCATTTGATTTGTATTGTGGGCAAATAAGCTCCCACTATATTAAATTAAATTAAATTTTCCATTGAACTATTACATAAGTATTCAAGGAAGGCACTAGAATTTTTTACATGTGAAGACAAATTTGTGTTGTTGAATGGGGGAAGTAAACGTGGTTGTAGCTAAATTTCGGATATATTACTACTAGTAGCCTGTCCTTTAACATACAAAATTAACTTTTCATAATGAACATAGATAAATTTTCCCTTTGGTTGTTGAACTCAAAACACATGCAAAATCCCAATCACATGCACTTGAATCAAAGTTAAATTCTCAATCAATGAAATTGAAATTTACAACATTGTTGTAGCAAAGGCCTTTCCAATCCTATGTATGCAATTGACAATTCAAATAAATTGAAGTGCCTTTCATATGCTTTTTGCCTTTATATGCAATTGTGAATGTCAAGGTTTGGGGTATTAACTATAAACCAAATATGGCTACCAGTGAACAACCAAACTAGGGATTTTGGGTGGTGAGGTTTAAGGAAGCTACTACAATATTAACCAAACCCTAAAACCAAAATTACACATAAACTGCAGATCTATGAACTTCAGTATATGAAAAATATGCTCCTTGAGCTTCCACTCCGTTTGGAAGCCACAACAAGCAAGGGCAACCACAGGGTTGAACATTTCAGATCCCATTTAATGAAATTGCTTTGCTTTAGTCTGCTCAATGACACGGTCAACCTGTGATTGCCATCAATTTGTGAGTTGAATCCCCACAAGAAAACTCAACCTGCAATTGGCTATCCATTTGCAGTTGTGTACCATGAAAGACATCTAGACATAAGTCAAAATCAAGCACCGTGAAGTAAGTGAACAGTTAACAACAATCATCAGTTTAGGGGAATAAACTTTTTGCATTGCAGCTAATGCCAAAAGCTGACCCATCATACTATCAAGTGTATATCTCCAGATACTTCAGATGAGACAATGCCAACTTCATCTGATCTCATCTGCTGAAGAAAAAATTTACTCATACTCCTTACACATCTAGCCAACCATAATGAGGTCTAAAAAACCATGCAAACCTTTGTTCTTCACCTACCCCACCAGACAGAAACACCATTCTTTTGTGCTGATTTGCAGATTAAAGAGGGTGCTTGGGAAATTCCTTTACAACAAACACAAAAGAGTTCAGCAACAGCTAAAAAAAATTGATTGGTATTTTTTGCCTTGCTGATTGCATGCCTGATACAGGCACACAGAGAGGGGCCATGAGATCACACACAATGTCTTCTGGCCCTAACCATCCAAGAAATCTCCAAACACCATGAGGTAGGGTTGTCCACAAACTAATTCTGCAAAATGGGGCTACCAAGTTCTATACGCTGCCAAAGAGGTAATCTTCTGACAGTAAAATGTACCCACCCACAAATGGAAATTTTCAACAAACTACTGCGAAATTTTGCATGACCATTACTTAGCCTACACCCAAAAAGATTATTTGGAGCTGTATCTTCCCCTGTGCAGTGTAGTACACCACATGTTCCATGCATCTGAATGCAAAACAATTGAAGAGTAAGTCTATGTGCACTTACAGAATCTCCAGCAGGCAAAAAATATAGGGCAACTTTTCTATCATGTCCGATCATCTGATATTGTTTCATCAGATGACACATCATCAAATTCATGCCCAGCACCTGCTTTACCACGAATAAGAGGGTCAGATTGTGTTTCACTAGAAGAATCATTGCCATTCCTATCTAAGTCTATCCTATTCAGTGGGACTTCCCAGTTCTTAGGACCAGGAACAGGTGGGAGAAGCCAATTTGGCAGCGGTGGCTGTCCAGCCCCCCTGAGGTGAACTTGCTCACTGGACTCAGAGCATATTTGAACCCCAGGTCGATGGGCAAGTGACAGAGGGGATGCCTCCCCACCACCACGCTTCCTGGCCAGCACATCAATGTCCATCCCAGATCTGGAGTGTGCTGCATGAGATTCTCCATCACCGATCGAATGGTGTGCATTCTTGGTAACAGCAAAGGAAGGTGAGGCTTGTGAGTGAGCCAATCTTTTACCCTGCCATCCACCATACCCAAATGGCATATTCGAATCTGGTGTTGAGGATCCACCTTGTAGAATTGCACTGCTCCTGCTAAAAATGGATTGCAAAGGCCCATTCAAAGGTGGAGCAGGTGGAAGTGATACTGATGCCAGGTTTTTAAGTGCCATCAACTCTGCCAGTGCACTTGGCCTTGAAAATGGTGGTGATTGCAGGGAAGGTTCAACCGGAGGCATGGAAAAGTCAAACAGTCTTCTTGAAAATGATGAAGAGGAAGGAGGCATGCTTCCAGCTTGCACACCACCTGTGAGACCTGACTTCAGACTTGCTGCATACTGCTGGAGGGACGCAGGAAGGGCTGGAAATTGGCTTTGTGCTTCTATTTGAGCTGGAACAGGGTGTGGAAGAATCCTGGCCACTGTCTCACTACCAGCCACAGAATCGAACTCCTCCGGAATCCTACCTTCAGAGATCCTCTCTTGCTTTTTGTTTCTCTTTGAGAAGTTCCTCGGAGGTGTAGGTGGGGGTCCAGGATGCACAAAGGGAGGGAGCCAAGTCTTGCAATCCTTGTATAGAAATTCCGTTGCCTCTGCAACAGCAGCAATTGTTGGTGACAGTGCAACAGGTTTTGGAGGTGGGGGTTGTTCTGGTTTGAAAGCTTCTCTCAACCAGTGGGGTAAACTCTGGCTTCCATCATTTGTGCTCAAGGCACTTGTGCTTTTGGAGATTAAACCTGTCCGGAGCCTTCGCCTCTCCATCTCTGCAATGCTAGCTGATGAAGCAAGTCGTGATTCAAGTGTTCCAGGTACCAAGCCACCAATGTGTACAGGTTGCAGAAAGGACTTGCTTGGAGACACTGCCTCACTACTTTCACCAGCTGCTCCCCCAAGGGTAGCTGAAGGAACCTGAGGAAATGGCAGGGAATGGTGGTCTTGAGATTTTTGTGAATGTGTTGCACCAGAGTATGCAGCTTCATTAAGAGCAATGGCATGTGAGAGAGGTGGCATCTCTGGTTTTCCTGTCTGCTGCTGGAGGGATATACTTTCTCTTTTGACATCACTTTTTGCCTTTGCCATACTGTGCAAGGAGTTCTCAGCAGTAATGACAGGTGTGGGACCTTCTTGTCCATCTGCAGCTGAAGGTCTGGAGTCTGTCATTCCTGGCAACTCTGCTCCAGATGACGACTCCAGGCAGTTTGCTGATCCTGTCCATGCTTCCTTTGCTGGAAAATCACCTGTTGACCTGCTTGAAGCCAAATCTATTGACCTCATCACTTCTGGCCCAAGTCTGCTGTCCCGATCTGTGAGAGACAAGCCCACAGCCTGATTTACCAGAGCAGAAGCACCTACCACAGGAAAGTCCTTGAACACAATAGGTTTGATGTCCATTTCACCAAATGGACTCCTAGCTGCAGGGTCATTACTCTGACACCCCTGCTTTTTGTCTTGCACAAGTTCAGCAGCTCCCACATTTGGTGTTGGATAGCTCCAAGCAATTGATGAAGGTAATAGTGCATCAGAGCCCTTTTCACTCTGATGGGTACTATGTCCTCCTTGCATAGCTACCTCACTGATTGAACACAATCCCCTGGATCCCCTTGAGCTCCTGTCCTTGCGACTAGACAAGGGGTTGTTATGTTGTGCACCTGTGTTCCTGGGAATATCTGGTGGTGGAACTCCAAATGTCTTCAGCTGCTCCTCTCTCCATCTATCTGCCAGATCACTAGCAGTCCGACTTCTGGAGAAACACAGGCGTTGGTCCTGCAGCATAGCAAACCAGTTCCCAAGTCCATGGCGACGCACACCTGTCCACAAAGCATCAAGCTCATCCTCTGTCCAGGTCTGCACTTGGTTAACAACAATGTCATGTTCTTCTGATACTGATCTCCTTGACCTTCTGTCCTGTCCACCCCGCTGACTCCCTACTGATGGGTAGCTCTTTTGAATACTTCCGACTTGCAAGGGAATTGCTTGACCAAGATGATTCCCATTATTGAAGGGAAGGCCCATCTCCTGAATTTGTGGTCTGTTAGCATCTCCTGGATTCAATCTGTGGCCTGGTGCCATGGGCAATGCAGCACTACTCTTAGTTTGAGGCCCCACTGCAAACTGGGAATCATGGTTAGCTCGTGCTCTGGCAAGTAAAGCCTGCTCATGGCTGGATAAGGCCAAACCCCCAAATCCTAAAGTCATGGAGAGATCCGGAGTCCTTGGACTCTGTTCTTTGTTTCGTTGCTCCATGTTGCCAGGAAGCAACTGCACTGAATTTCTTTGATCTGGAGTTGACTGTGGAAGTGGACTCCCTCCCTTCTGGTTTTCTGTTTGCTGCAAGAGCTCCTGTGTCCTTGTTCCAACCTGATGCTCCCTGCCTTCCCATTGCAAACTTGATTCAAGTGCATTAGCAGATGTTGTTGCTGACTGCACATCACAAACACATCCACCGTCACAGGGCCTTAGTGGAATGAATCAAATCACTGCTGCTTTGATGAATCAAAGCTCTTACAGCTCTAGGTAAACTCCAGGTGCAGAACATAGAAAGCAGATTTTATTCCAGTATTACACATTAGAGCATACAGAATAGGGCATACCGACAGGCCAGTGCTGTGTGGGTGTCTGCCAAAACTTCTTTGCTGGTACTCCAGACTGCCCAATCCATGAAACTCAGGCAGCCCTCCCAGTACCTCCCCAGGACCATGAAGCTTTTCTTCAGCCACAGGCCTTGGTAACCCACTCGGACTCACCTCATGAGAGGCTAGATGAATCAGTGCAGCTTGGGACTGTGCAGCAACTCCACTCTGGCCAAAAGATCTTCCAGAACTTTCAAACAGGAGAGGTGGTGGTCTGAGGGTTTGCTGAGAGCTCCCAAATGGGAAACGGGAGCTTTGAGGCAAGAGCTGTCGTAAGCTCGCCTGCAGCGTAGCAGAGACAGAAGGGGGTCTCCGAAACTCTTGTCTGAAATCTTGTTCTGAAACTTGTTCTAAAATAACAGTGTCATCCCTGTGATTTGTACCCAACAGTCTCCCAGTCTCTGATGCAGCAGTTTCTGATTCTCTTGATGGTGGCTGAGCAAGATCATATGTCTTTGGAAATGGAAGTCCCCTCTTCCCAGGTATGGAAGGAGAGTGTGATACTGGAATTCCTGGTACAGTATACACCCGTTGTGGATAAGAAACATTGCCTTTCCGAGAACGCTCCACATTGATCACAACTGCTTGCCATTTTGATTCATTGGTGCTCACTGACAGTTCAGTGCTGGTGTGAAGCCCACTTCTTGCACCAGTGGAAAACTCCTTAGATGGCAACATTGGTCCTCCACTGGCATCTGCAAGTGATATCTGGCCAGCTGCTGGCCTTGTATCCAGATCCAAGGCTGGAGATTTCTCAGGTTCATAGCTCCCTTCTGTACCCTTTTCATCTTGGGCAAGCTGTGCTTGAGTTTCTCTGCTCCGGAGAAGACGGTCCTTTTGCCTTGCCCGGAGTCTTGCCCTGCAGATCACCAGGGCACTCATTGACTTAAAATACATACATGCTAAATGGGGTCTTCTGCATGGCTCTATATTTGTTGCCACAAAGGCAAAAACTTTGGGGGCTGGAAGAAGTAAAAATGCTCTGAAAAGAACGTACATCTTCTGCTTGAGAGCTCGACCTGCAGGTGTATACTCTGGTGCTGGGTCAGCTGTGGACTCTCCCTCTGGCTCTTCCTCACAAGCCTGCAAAACAAATGAAGAAAGAAGAATTCCAGATAGTGAGCATGATAGCATTTGGCTCATACTGAAAATCCAGAGCAAAGTGTTGCTACTGATATTCGACAAAGTAAACCTCATCCCCTGGCACCATAAAGGTCTGAGAGTCCATCAACTCTGATAATTTCAAACACATGCTTCCATCAGCAAGACTCTTGAGCACATGAATGAAAAATGTTGAACAAACAATGCTCATACCTCAACAGAGGTCTCAATTGACTTCAGCAGAATGGACTCATTGTAAGACACAATTTTCCGCAGGCGCTTGCCCCTTCCAAGTGCTGCTTCATTCTCAGTCTGCAGCTTCTCCCACCTGTGGGAAGAACATCACAGTTGATACATTACTTATGGATGCTTGGTTGATTGTGCGACCTCCCTTTGGAAGAGACATCTCCAGTACAGCACATCTGTGGACAACATGTGTAGATTCCAAAGATAAGTCTAAGATGTACCTAGTTCGCAAAAGCTTCTCCCACTTGTTTTCCTCCTCCTCTGTTGTATCAGGTTTGCTAGCAGCCATGTCAGAGTCCTTCGCTGTGATTTCCTCTGCTTCCACCTCCTCCAATCCGTCTTGTTCAGACCAATCCCAGGTCTGCTACCACACCAGAAGTTCAGCATGTGCACAAATTGTGACACCTGAGCATCCCAAATGAGAGTGACCTAATCAAGTATGATACACCTACCAACAAGCATACCAACTGAGAGTGACCTGATCATGGATGATACCACACCTACCCACTATGCAAGCACAGGAAATATGCAACTCTCCTAATCCTTGTGGTCACAAGAGTAAGGAGACTGCCCACCTTGAGAGAACCTAACCAGTCATTCTCAGGCTCACCCTCCACCACATCCAAATTACTGGTGCCAAGTTCTGATCTGTCTAAGAGACGAGACACAGCTGCATCATCCCAGACAATTTTGGGTCTCTCCTTCTTATGGGACTTATCCTCATCTCCATCTTCCAAAACCACAGGTTTCTTCGGTTGATCCTTGCTCTCTGTGCCGTGAGCAGATCTGGTGGTGTCAGTAGGGCTCGAGAACCCACCTTTTTTCTCTGGCTTAGATTCTGCATTGACACCATTATCAGTGTCCAATTTTCCTGGGTAGGATTGGGGCTCTTCAGGTTGAGGCGAACCCCCTCCTCCTTTGTGGAAAAGCTCTTCAGTTCCCCAACGTATAATATCTTCAATCTCTTTCTGGGAGCCAGACTTGCTTGCAAACAAGTGATCCAGCATTAGCTTTTTCTTTGCAAGCTGTAAGATCCGTTCCTCCACACTTGCACGCACAACCATCCTGTAAACCAAGAGGGTCTTTGACTGGCCAATGCGGTGAGCACGATTCATAGCTTGAATGTCAGCATGCGGGTTGAAGTCTGAATCATAAATGATCACAGTATCAGCAGTTGCAAGATTAATGCCAAGCCCACATGATCGTGTGGACAGAAGAAAAACAAACCGTGAAGGGTCCTGATTAAACCGCATAATTGCTGCCTGGCGCTCTGCAACAGGAACTGATCCATCAACCCGCTCAAAGCTTTCTTGTCCAAATTGGAAGGTCAAGTAGTCCTCTAGAATATCAAGAAGCTTAGTCATTTGCGAGAATATCAGAACACGATGGCCAGCTTTCTTAAGGATCTGCAGCATGGAGTGAAGAAGGGTCAGTTTTGCAGATGCCTTGATGCGCATATCTTGAAGAAATTTGGAACTACCTCCCTCAGGCTCTGAACCTGCAAGGAGGTAGGGGTGGTTACAAACTTTTCGTAATTGCATCATTATGTTAAGCATCGATTGCTGCTGTCCCCCAGCTTTGCCTCCAGAAACCTGCCGCAGGAGCTGATAGTTTTTGGTTAGTAGAGCACGATAGTACTCTGCCTGCACAGAGGTCAGCTCAACTGGGACAACCCGCTCCACCTTAGGGGGTATATTCTGCATTGCATCTTTCTTTAACCGTCGTAGCATATGGGGAGCCACTAGCTTCTTCAACTCCTCAACCTGATCAGCAGTACTCAACAACTTGAATGTATCTTGGAAAGCAGCAAGAGAGGGAAATGTGTCAGGCTGTAAGAAATTGAGAAGATTGTACATTTCACCAAGGTTGTTCTGCAGTGGTGTACCCGTCAACAACACCCGATGTCCAAAGGAGTAAGTGTTCAGAAGATTGAAGAGCTTGCTTTCTGAATTCTTCAGTCGGTGTCCCTCATCCACTATAAGTGTTTCCCACTGCACTGCTCGAAGTTGGCTAGAGTCGGCAATAACCATCTCATAGCTGGTGAGCATCACATTGAATTTGAATGCTTGGGTGTCTGATCGCTTGGCATCTTGTCCTGCAGGAGGGCTGGCATACCACTCATACTCCCGGATCACAGCTCGTGCTTTTGCACTCCCATGGTACTCAATGACATTTAAAGAAGGAGCCCAGAGAGAGAACTCAGCAAGCCAGTTGGGCATGGTAGAAAGTGGAACAAGGACCAAGCATGGAGCCCTGGTCCCAAATTCATGGTGCAGTGAGGACAGGAAAGCGCATGCTGAAATGGTCTTCCCCAAACCCATCTCATCAGCTAGAATCACATTCTTCTGGCGATGCCAGCTCTTTCGCAGCCAGTTTAAAGCCTCCATTTGATGAGGGAAAAGGGAGCCCCCCTTTAACCATTCAGGTTGCTCTACTAAAGGTTCTATCTCTGAAGGTCGACAGCCTCCTGCAGCCATCCTGTCTGCTTTTGCATATGCCTCTTTTTCATACCGATCAAATACAGCAAGAAGCTCTTGATTGTTTGCAATTATAGGATCACTAACTGGCTCCCATGTGCACTCATCATATGGCAAGCCTTGCCACTTGACCAACACTTCAGTTGACCCTGACTTCAGTGTCTGTCGGGCCAGAATCCGCATGGGCAATAACCATTGATCCTGCATAATAACCAATGGCATTGTCCCATACTTGGATTTATAGTTCTCTAGCTTCCTCTTGGCCACCAGTCGCAACCTGGAGTCACTGACCCAACTATTATGAATGTGTGATCTACCTACCCACTTCACCAGAAACTCAAATTCCGACTCTTGTTCTGTGGATTTGCCAGTGGGAAAGGTCCCACCACTAACTTCTTTTGTGTCAGTTCTAACCCCTTCTGATTCCAAATTTTCTTCCACCACTCTGTCTTTTCCTTGGTTGTCACTAGAACTACACATCATGGCTTGCCAAACCTCCTTTGTGCCTTCCTTGGCCTTAGAGATGTCTCCATTGCTCTTTTCTGTCATGTCTGATGACATTTGTAGCACATCCGTATTAGTATTCACATCCCCAATTTCAATAACCAGTGATGTGCTGCCTTCACAGGCTTCTCTCAATCCTCCTGGACCAGAAGCAAGTAAAGGTTTAACAGGGCAACTGTTCATCTTTGTAGCAGTCCCAATGGAGATTCTGTCCCTGCAATCTTCATTTTCAGTTTGAGCTTTATGGGTGTTTTGCCCTTCATCCCCCCCACTCTGCAAATTTGCTGAAGGCTGTTGGTCTTGCAACATCTCAGCACCTATGCCAGCTGTCATTTCAGAGTCAATGTCCATTGGTTCACCTCCTAGTTGATTCTCCAATGTGTATGGCCAAGGTTCTGCAGCTGAAGTTGCCCGAGGTCTTTTGACTATCATGAAACCGGCCGCTGTATCCTCAGCTGACCTTTCCATTGTCCCAGTGTCAGCATCCACCAGAATCCCATTTCCAAGATCACCCACAGCAAGCTTAACCTCCTCGGTTCTCTCAACTCTCTCACTCTTGACTTTCCTTTTAGTTGGAGAAGCTTTGAGAGAAGCTTTGAGTGAGTGCTTACCCATAACTCGGCATCCCAGAATACGTTCCACCTGTTTTCAGGATAGCAACACCATCTTGCCCATTAGGGTGAATTTTCGTGAGATGCAACAGTGATCCTACCAGTCACATCATAAAGTATAACCCCCCCCCCCCCCCCCACCAAAGCCCAAAAGGATGGAGAACAGCTTAAGACCTCAGAATGACAAGAACTAGACCAATGTTGAAACCCTATACAATGCTGCTTCCCAGAAGATTACCACACTTGCCTCAAAAGAGACTTCATCATGCAGCCATGGGTACCCATGCTTCTCATCCCTTGAAACACATTTCATGCAAAGCCGAAGACTCTTTGCTGGTCTCTGTAAAACAACCAAGAGACATGAACTTCCCAATCAGTAAAGGTAAACCTTTTCTGCCTCATTTCATCAGCACCAAAACCATCACTTGCATGGCTTGAAATATGAAGCATTCTCCTTGGCTTAATATCTCAATCCAACCATATAGCACACAACTCTGTTCTTCAACAGACACCTTGGCCACCATTATGCAACTCTATAAGACCAACCAGCCACTGACACCAACCAAATGCACAGATGAATCCAGGTTTTGCACATACCCCTGAAGCTTGGAAAAGACAGTTTTTACAGAAGGCTCCGGAGCAACCAGTACAGTCAACCAGATTCTCATGCTCTCCACATGTATTGCATGTCCCCAACTGCCAATCCATCTCAGTAAGTTTTGTGTTTACAAAATCTAATCAGAAAAGTGAATGAAACTAAAAGCCACAACATCACTGTTTCTGTACATCAATTTAACACACCTGTTTCTCCTCTTGGGATGGTCGTGCAGATGGACAATCCCTAGCTTCTCCTCTCTCATCTTGGCAAACATGACATAGACCAGATCTACTTGAGGAGATAGCAGCCCCACAATCAGCACATTTAGGAAGTTGGTGTCCTCCCTTCACACTGTCATCCACTTTTGACCTCACACGTTTCTTCAACTGCAGCTTTGTATCCACCTCTTCCCTTAATCTCTTTGCTGATTTCTCTGACAACACTGATGGCAATCTGTGCTTCTCCTTGCTAGAGATCTGCTTCCAGTGACCAAATGGGCAATGCAAATAGAATGATTAGTCCCAGACCCATATCATTGAATCATATCACTGTAATTGCAGAGAGAACTCAACAAAAACATGTCAGGCAACCAGTCAAATGTTTGTGATGGTATCTTTGAATAAGTGTAAACAGGTGTGTGCCTATATATCACTGAGTTGACTATGATACTATATGTAACAAGGATTACCCACCTTTTGACTGTGACGGTCCTCACCACCTTTCATACCCTTCTGTTGCTGTGAATTGGGGTTCAAGCTGACAGAAGATTTATGAGCCAAAGGTTGGTTGCGGCATTTGGGGCACACCCACTTGCCTGTGGGAGTGCGCTTCAAGAATGACAACACAAACCCCCACTCTATCAGCAGGGTCTGAAGAAACCAAACTTGGAACAAGATTGGAAGAGAACCAGCTGTTTCCAGGAACACATTCAACAGAAGTAGAGTCTTTCCTACAAAGTCAACTTTCGACATGATGGCAGCAGCCCAAGGAAAGTTTTGACTTTCTCTAATACTCTCTCACTGATAAGGGTGTTGACACTCAGGAGCAGAAAAGATAGATGTAGCTACAGGAGTTGCAGGGAGTACCTTAAGAGGGGGTGTAAGGCAGTCCAGATGATACACACAGGGGCAAAGGTCACAACAGAGCAGTTCACCACCAATGCCACACACCTCACAATCATAATAATACTGTGCACCCAGATGTCCCAAACCCAACATAAATGAACACTAAACACATCTGGAAGAACCAAATTATTCACATCCATGTTCAGTAATTGACTCATTACCACTTTTCTCAGAGGCAAGGCCACAATGGTCATAATGAAAACAATGTGCAATACCACAAATAAGCTAGGATACTCTTAGCTGCTTCTTGCATGTGGATTGGTGGAAACAGGCCCTGTGGCTTACCCCATCATCACCTGTCTTCTTCTGTTTTTGTGATTCTTGCCGAGGAATCTTAACCCCATCCACATTTCTTGAATAATCCCTAGATAGTTTCTTGCCTGAACCTTGGCGACTAAACTTCATTTCACTGACCACCTTCCTGGATGTAGATTGAAGATGAGGTTTCCCTGATGCCACCTGTGTCCCTGTTGCAATCAAATTCACTGCTTCATTTCCAGCTTCTCCTGTGGTTGCCCTCTTCCGCTTGCGGCTGACCTCCCCTCCTCTATTTCTTAATCTCACCCTGAAGCTCCTGTGTATCCCATCTCTTTCTCTTTGTAGTAGATGCTTTTCTGCTCCTCTGAAACCTTCTTCGGATCCATGTGCAGTCTTGAACTTGATTTGCTCATGTTTTCCTAAAGAAGTTTCTGCGCTATGTTTGGTACGTTTATTGCCTACTTCATCAGCCTCCTTGACTATCCTTGAGTCTGCCTCAACACCCTCTCCATCACTTGACATAGCTGTTGATGATTGTTGTTCCACAGATGTATCTCGATCCTCTCGACAATTGTTGTTGACAATGATTGGGGATGCACCTTCCGCACATCGTCGCCGTCGTGCTTCTTCAACTATCTCCTTCACTGCCCGATCAAAACTTCCATCCTGCAACCGCTCTGGGAAAACCTGCAAACCAATGAGACCATTAACACAGATGCTACTGCTGCTGCTGCTTATTCATTTTGTAACAACATCCTGTGGTAGGAGAGAGAGAGTTTCAAGCATCCCATGTAAAAACTGAAACTCAGGTGGTTGATAACCTGTTCATTGAAATCCTGCCGAAACTTCTTGTAAGAAGCCAAATTCTCTCTCTTCAGCCAGGCACTGCATACAAAGTAACAAACCAACTTATAACTGCTACTTCCATTGTTCTCATCAACCTGACAACAGCCACTGTAATGTTCTTGTGCTCTCGTTCAAATTAAAAGATACAGAATTGGCAATTGGGTGGGGAAGAGGTGGCATGACATACAATGGTCGTTTGTCAACTGCCGGTGAGCCATAAAACTTAACACATGTCCATCCGATCAACCTCTTTCTGCAGGATAAATGGGTAGTGAAAAAATCAGGTCACTGAACCCACCCAAACATTGTAACAGCTAAAACAGTAACAATGGGTCGACCCTTTCTTATATGACATGATCTCAAGAACCTATCTTGCAAAAGGAATAGAACTTACTCGTACAGGTCATCAGGAAGCTCCTCGAGGTTCACCACCTGACACACCAAACAAGGAGCACAAAGGTTGAGAACAAAGTTAGATGCACTAGTTAATCCTGTCAGATCTTATTGGTTGTACATTTGATAACCATAAGAAGCTATCAACATGAGTGAGGCATAAGAAGGGGGGAGAGGGGCACACCCGTGCAGGCCACCACGGGCAATTGTCCAGCTTTGCCCAGACAAGTGTCTGTGGAGGAAAAGCTCTGTTTCGTCTCTTTTTGCGAACAATGCGGCGTATCTCTTCTGCAGCAGTTGACCACTGATTTGCACCCCCAGCTTTCCGACCACTCCGCTGCTTCTTCATTGGGGTTGAGGCATCCAACTCCTCCTGCATGGCACTATCTCGTTCTGTGTCTTGTGCATCCAATCCTAAAGCATCTTCCAGATTCCTGCTTCCCAAATGAGCACAAACCAAATTGTGAGTGTAAGAACAACAAATTCAACACTTCACCCTTGGGACATGACAAGGATATATAACAGGACCACAATCAGCAAATTCTCATGAACATCAGATACAGGGTTTCAGTTGTGCACTTACAGCCGTGTCTGCAGGGATCCCTGTGTATCATTCTCTCCACTTGATCTCCGCAAGCGTGGTGGACCTATTCAGGCAGGGACCCCCAGTTGTAAAAACACAGCAAGAACTCAAGCATAGTGGATCTACCTCATTCATATAAAAAATACACAGAGCCACAGAGTCACAGATTTTTTTGACACTGAGTTGGTTGACGACTGAAAATGAGCTCAATTGAATGTATACAGATTTCTTTGACACTGGGTTGGTTGACGACTGAAAATGAGCTCAATCAAATGTATACAGATTTCTTTGACACTGAGTTGGTTGACGACTGAAAATGAGCTCAATTGAATGTATACAGATTTCTTTGATACTGAGTTGGTTGATGACTGAAAATGAGCTCAATTGAATGTATACAGATTTCTTTGACACTGAGTTGGTTGATGACTGAAAATGAGCTCAATGGAATGTATGAACCCACCACATTGGCCAGCAAGCTTGCGTTTAAGGTACTCGCTGTTGTTGGATGCAGTGGCCACGCCAAACTTAACCTCATACTTTTTCTGACACACCCACATTTGCAAGAGCGTCTTTGATTGAAACAGAGTTCTTCATAGTACTTATCCTTGCCGACAACAGCTTCCCAAAAGTAATCATGCGTGGAGCAAGATCTGGCAGTCTAACTACACTACAAGCTGCAAGGACATACATTCTTCATGCAGCTATCCTGTTGATGCAATTACAGAAATGAAAGTTCAAAGATAGCCAGTGTGAAACAACCTTAAATTGAATCCAATCTCCAAATGGCCAGTGTGTCAAACAGAAAGAACATCTATTCTAAATGATTCAGCAAAGAGTGTCTAACAAGACAACCCTAACTGGTGACAACAATGGATCCAAGGACAGTAAGAGAAACCTGAAGAACAAAGCAGAGATCTTACCCGCAGCTCCTTCACAGACGTATGCTTGAATGCATAGACTGGGGAATGCAAGTCCATGCCCCTGGACACGTGCTCACTCGTGTCTGAGCCACTACATTCTGTCTTCAACTCAATAGGTTCACCATTGCTCACCCCTGTTTCAAGAACAACTCCATTGACAGGAGGTGTTTGGGGTGAGACTGGCAGCTTGATGCGCAATTGTACATGCGGAGGAGTCCCTGCTGAGTGGTCCAAATCAACACTCCCATTACCACTGCCATCACCGCCATGTAGATCAACCGATGCCATGACTTTCTCACTTTGCTTTTCAAGAGCCTCCATCTACATCATGCCAAAGCTGCTTGACCCCATTACCCTAATGTGAGAGCACTGTCATCCCAGGTACATGTTTCATGCTAGGGTATAGAACAAATCCTGAAGCAAACCCTCTCCTCTTCACTTGACACTCTTCCTCAGACAGGTGACACTTGCGGATTCTGTACAAAAAAGAGTAATCACCACAAAAATAGCAGATTCATGCGAAGAAGATGGCAGGTTGTGACTGCATGCATCAAGGCTACCACATCTATGTCTATTTGCATGGATTACAGTTACTCAACCCTTTGCACAACAATCATCAACCAAGTGGATGCTACTGCAGACATGTTTACCAACAACCCATAGTGTGAGTGAGATTGCTTTGCACCCCCCAAATTAGGTCACAAGTTTTCATCACCAAACAGAAGTGAAGACCTGGGGTAGAAGAGAACAAAACACAAGGCAACCCTATAGCTGCCAAGAATGAATGCACTCTCTCAAATCCTACAGCAGTTACACAGGGCTGGGGCACACTCTTGCACTTTGAATTTCTCTACCTCTCAAAACAATGATGACGATGTTGTTGTGCAAGCTCACAGTCTGAAATACATACCTGACTCATCGAAATTCACATGAAAATTCTTCCAGTTCAGTCAACTGGCTAGTCAGTGGTCTTCTCAAAACTGTTGTGGTGAAGATGAAGCCTTCAAACAAGGGGGCTGCAACACCATGGAGGTTGAAAGAGACACAAAAAGGTGTGGTGCCGCTCCCCCCGCACCCTGCCCCGAAAATAAAAAATAAAAATCCCCCAGCCACAACAGAAAGGGACAAACAAAAAGCAATGGCAAGAAACACACTGTGCACACACAATAAACAGACTGAGTGAGTGAGTGCAGCTTTGACACACTGAAGATGCAAAGACACCTGAAAGCTAGTATGGCAATTGGTGGTGCAAACAGAAAGAAAGGGAGACACAGAAAACACAAGCAAGAAAGAAGAGAGATGATACAAAGACCATCACACAAAGCATCAGCACAGGGGTGGGATTGAGGAGAGCAAAAAATACCTGGAAAACAACAGATTCAAGAAACAGGCTTCCAGGGTTTTTTTCCCAAATGCTAAGTTTCTGAGAGTAACACTCTCAGAAAACCCCACACAGCACAAGACTCTCAAAGGGAAAACTCTCAAGTGATAGAAAGAAAGCAGAGACTGGAATGAATTGCTATGACTCACATCAGATGGGGCTCTTCAAGCTCCAAGTCATCATCACCCATCACCATCATCATCATCAAGTAGAGAAAGGCTGCAAGCAAATGCTTTCACAGCACAACAAAGCTTAGATAGGGATGGGAAGAAGATGATTATGAGAGAGCCAAATACAAATTCAATCTCAAAAACCTCAAAAGACCCACAAAAGAGAAAATGAAACAAGAGTTGGAAAACAGCAGAAGAAGAGGAGGGGTAGGGTTCGATTCTGCAGCAGCAGCTAAGTGGGTTGGTAGCTGAAAGGATGGAAAGATGACCGCCGATGATGCTGAGAGCAGCGACGACAAACCAACCTAAAGAGAAGAGAAGAAACGAGAAGAGAAGAGAAAAAGGAGACAGCAACAACAAGAGGAGGAGGAGGAGACCTAGAGGACGAGAGGAGGATGGTGCCACCAGATACAGACCCACCCAGCCACCCACCCAACAACGCAGACGAGCAGGAAATGGGGGGAAGCGTCAGTCTGACAAAACAATGAAGAAGCTGGGGCCCACGTGCATGAGCCGCATTGGCAAGTAGGGGGGGTGGGGAGGGATGGGTACGAGCCGCCGCTTGAGGAGGAGGAGGAGGAGGAGAAGAAGAAAGTCTCGATTCTACAACCCGTTTTCACTGCATGAGATGCTCGTGATCCCGCAAAAATAGGCACACAAGACGGCACGAGTGATGAAACGTTCCGGGAGTCGTCCGAAGACCCGACGATTCCTTTCCAATCTCTCGCTCTCTCCCACAGACACAAGTATGGTTTCAGTCCTTGTATTGCGGCAAAGATGACGGATGGATCCTTCTTCAACACGAATGCCGTGACGTGATTTGTTTTTTTCTACCCGGAAGAAGACCAACAACAAGGCAACACAGCCACAACAACCACCGGTAGTGCCAGCAGCAGCATCATCTGTACATCTGTTGTACCCATACCACGCAAGGGGACGAGATTATTGTCTGACTGACAGACTGACTTGGGGGGGGCTAAGCAGTAGTTGTTCTTGTTGCCAAAGAAAGTGACTACTAGAGTCCAACTTGAGCTTTCCTGGTAAAGAGGGAGGCGGGTGTGGTGGTGGTGGTGGCGGATGATGATGATGATGATGGGGAAAAAAGAAAGAAAGAGCAGAGAAGATGAGCAGAGTGCATTTTCCCTACTTGTTCTTCTTGTTTTTCTTCTACTCCCTCAGCAGCAGCAGTAGCCACATTCCATTCCTTCATTCATTGCAGCATCTGTCAGCGTCATCATCTTTCTCAACGAAGAAGAAACTCCGGGTCGTTGTTGTTTGTGCTGTTGTCATCGTCATCTAGGTCATGATCCCTTGACAAATCAGTCTGCTCTTCTCTCTCTCTCTCTCTCTGTGGATCTCCTGTAGCAAAAGAAAGCAGCTCATAAGGTGGGGGCGGAGGTGGGGACACGCAAAGCGCATCCTGAGCTTCCACATGGGTGTTTTTTATTTCCCCTTGGCTTCCCGTTCTCTTTCTCTCTCTCTGCCTCCTCCTGCCGCTGCCTTCCCGAATTTCCTCCCCCTTCCCCCCCCCCCTCCGGGTTTCCAGGGCCAAAAGCCGCATTTAAGGAAACTGCTGCATTTTCTGAATTGTCAGTTACGAAATGGCGTCAGCGAGCCAGCCAGCCAGCTAGCCCGTCCGCCCGCTCACCCACCCGCCGAGAACTACGTGGCTCCTCATGTCTGAATATCATTACTGTTTCTTCTCCATCTCTCTTCTCCCAACTCTCTTTCTTTCTTCCCCTACCTTCAGGAGTGGCACACAAATTCAGCATCATGATGCATGAGGGGAGGAAAAGAAGCAGCAGCAGCAAGTAGCAGCAAGAGGAGGAGGAGCATCAGGAGAGAGATTTTCTTTCTTTCCTCCATGCGTCTTTTTTTTTCCCCCTTTGGCTTCTTCTTCTCTCTTCTTCTTGGGTACCACCCAGTGTTCTACTTACCGTCTGTCTGTCTGTCTGTCTGTCTATCTCTTGTTGCAGCCGCCCATCTCCACAACCCAATACCGTATGGTTTGTCAGTGTCAGAGGGCAGCAGCAGCAGCATCACCATCACCACCACCACTAGGCGAAGAAAATGCCACTAGGCCCACCACCCATCTCTCTGCAACTGGTGTACTTACATACACACTCTGTCCCTGTCTTTCTTCACCAAACACCCAGCGATGTGTCAGACTGCCATTGTACTCTCTCTCTCTCGGAAACAGGCGGGGAACAGGCAGGCGGAAAGGGGGGGGGGGGGGAAAA
>Ga0209611_10003407_pt1 | contig 27615 bp, 16 predicted proteins | sample S1TSphgellanicum_3_FD_187693 | JGI IMG/M metagenome (GOLD analysis project Ga0209611, IMG submission 187693) | Host-associated microbial communities from peat moss isolated from Minnesota, USA - S1T2_Fc - Sphagnum magellanicum MG (SPAdes) (version 2) | ecosystem: Host-associated > Plants > Peat...
TACCTACTTTTCTACCTACATACCTACCTAAGTAGGTATTTGGCCTAGGTAGGTAAATAGGTCCTATTTAGATAGGTGTTTAGCCTATATGGGTAGGTAGGTAGGTACCTAGTTTAACCTACATACTTAAATATTGATTTAAATTGAATTTGGACAAATTCAATTAATATTCCACATGTCACAATTTAAACCATATAAACATAAAAATTAAACTTCTTGGATTATTTCAAAAGAATAAAATAATAATAATTATTAAAAGTTGGGACACGTGGCAACACATAAATTGTTCCCATTGTTCACCAAAAAAGTCGCATCTTAGTTGTAAACGACAATACCTATATGACAAGTCAAAGGATGAAGGCGTATTTTGTTGACTTTTTCCTTCGTCCAAAATTCGTTGTCGTTTGCAACTAGTGTCGTTTGCGACTTGTCCAACATGACTATTAAAATTTTAGTTGCAAATGTCGCTTGCAACTAAAACTTAGTCACATGGACCAGTTGTAAAATGGCCATTTTTTACTAGTGGCAGCAGGGTGTTTGTTTAAGTTAAGCATTCTCCTTTTTTGGTTATAGCTACACCAAACTCTCACACAATATCAAAGTTGATAACCATGGTTATATCCCCAAAAAATCAAATACCTTTGTTTTGATATATGATCGTGGTTGTAAAAATGAAATACTCGATTATTTTATGTAACCATGGTTCTCAGTCTCTTTATTTCACTATATGAAATAAGGTTGAAATAGTGTGTGGGTGGCCCTTTCATGGAAATATACCTTCAAGCCCAATGCACACCTAATGCATAGGCTATGCCTAGTGGTAGGCTTAAAGCCATGCCTCACCTAGTGGTAGTCTTAAGGTTAGGCCACAACTAGCGCAACTTGTTATGGCAGTGTTTTGCCATGATTTGAAAATAATCAATCCACACCATACTTTTAGTGAGTACTAATGCTCATGTGGCATCTGACATCGCATAGGAGTTAGCCCCATGTCAACACTCACTATTAGCATAATATTACAATTGATACAATTTGCATCGTCAAATCAATGTTGCCTAATGTTTAAAGTGGGGCTAGACTCAATTATCGCCTTATCATAAACTCTTTTTTTGGGGGAAGACATTAAACACCTTTTAATGAACACTACCTTAATGTAAGGTCAATTTCATCATTAAATAATCCTCAAAATAGTGAAATGAAAATTTGTGAAAATATGAAGTTTACATGTTGAGAATCATCATAATTATCATAGGTTACACTCTAAATAATTTCACTACTCATATCACAATATTATAATAAATAGTGGAAATATATATAATTTCAAAACTAAAAAATGAATTCATTTTTTGAAGAAAAATAACTATTTGTTTTTTCAATGTGGAAATTGACCTTAGGCTATGGTATCCAACACACTTTGTGGTCGACAATGTTTAGTTGCTTCGTATTTTTGCCACATTGTTTGATTGTTTTGACTTTGCATATATGTCAAATTTAAAATTTGTTTATTTTCCATGATGCAATTTAGGTTGTCAATTACTTAATATTTTCTCTCTCAACAAAGAGTTGCCAAGTTTGAATTTGACCTAGAATAACATAACAATTAAATGATGTTCGTTTTACAAAACATGAAAAATAGTGCAACACAAGTCAGTGTTGAATTGTATCTACCATGAGAAGACAAGCCCAAAAACATGTTGAACATACTCATTATCACGTATTTAACATCTTGTGTTTTTTTCAAAATGCCCCACGCAAAAAAATTATCCTACACATTTCATTGTAGCTTGTTTTCGAACAAGCAAACATCTAAGCCTAAATCATCTAAAGAATAAAGAGGCCCACACATAGGGTAGTGGTTAAGGCTTTCTATGCTCTCTGAACATAAGGCACACCCTTGTGACTACTTGGATGCAACAAAAATTCATGACTTTGCAAAGAAATTTTCACCACAACATTTCGAGGTTAACAAAAACAATGAAGGCAATCGTAACCTCGTGAGAGCTATGAGGTTGGTTATAATTATCACCAATTGACTTTCATAAGAACAAATTATCAAAAAATAAAATCATTAAACATTTCATAATTTTTGTTACATGCCCAACAATTGAAATGCACAACAATCACATATAATCAACCACAAGCATATATTAACACAATCTCCAAAAGAAAATAAAACCATATAACAAAGCAAAAGATGGATCCACACCCAAACAAGAAGTAAATGTACATAATAGTTTTCTTTTTTGACTTATTTGTAACTTGAATAAGGATTTTTATTGATTTTTTTGGTTGATTAGTTTGTTTCTTGAATGTTAAGGTCAACATCATGGAACTAACAAAAATTCATGATGCATAAATATTGAAACTTTCCCTTTCATTCTTTTTTATAACTTGAATAAGGTCGATTGTTGTTGATTTTTTTATAATTAATTTTGTCTCTTTGAATGCTAGCCATTTTATCACATGGTTGAAAGAAATTCATCTCATAGATGTACTAAATTTTATTTTTTCAAGCATTGTTGCAACTTCAATCGTGAGGATTACTATTAGATCTTGTCTTCCAATTATTTTGAGTTTGCTACAATTGATACATGCAAAAGGTGGATACCTTTGGAATGTTCATGTGTGTGTGTGTGTGTGTGTGTGTGTTTTCTATATAATTTAATAGATATTCTCACAAGTTTTTGTTGATGGTTCCTTAAAATTGACTTTGTTTTGTATTTTTGTTGGATGTGAAATCAAACAAACCAACTAAAGTATGTGTAGGTATAATTTCTAATGTCAATAAAACTTTCATGTGAGATGTTTCACACATGAAAGGTTTTCAATTACAAGGTTCAACTTGCAACAATTGATCCAACCACATCCTAAGAAAGTCATTGAATTGTTATGGCTTAATACCATGGTCATACTAAGATTAGAATCAAAAAAATTAAATATATGACACATGGAACAATTGTCACAATACTTTAGTCTAGATTTGAATTCTAAATATTGGAATGGTTTGTATTAGTGGTTATTGTGATGTATATTTCAACCATGAAAACTTCGGATTGGTTGAATGCACATGATGAACAATTTTTTTCAAAATGAGTGACATTGATATGTTTTTCTTATCTTTTTGGGTAGGCAAGGGTTTGTTCATGCATTTCCAATAGGACGGTCCAACCCAACATGAGCAAACCATTTTGTCAATGAATCTATTTGGTTGTAGAATTGTTTTCATGTTGCTTCATTTCTCTTTGTAAAAAATAATGCAAAAATTTCACCACCTTTTTCATTTTTTTGAAGAAGTTGGCCTTATTATTTATAACTCAAATGTTCATACATTCAATTATGGTTTCCCTTAACAAAATATCATCATCTTCCAAATAGAATAATCTTATCATATCAAGCCTAACTCCATGCAACAATAAATTCTAGTGACAAATAATCAAAACTAGTATATGGGGGATTTTTTGGAATCCTTCATACGGTTATCCATGGACCATTCCAAAGACAATTTCAAAAATATCTACCTCATTTTCAAGTCTAATTACTTCATTAAAAACTATTTATTTTTTAATAACTTTTTTATTTCTATGAACTTTCTTAATCACTATCTCCCACCTTTCCTAATTATTACTTCCATTATATAACTACCTCACTCTTTTCCCCTATCCACCAACATGGATATGAAAAAAAAAATTAACCTGTATCTTTTCATGTCCATGAAATGTATTTCTTAATCCAATGAATTTTGACCCCTCCAATCTCCCTTTGAAGATTTGAAAGTCCATCGGGACTCCAATTCCCAAAGTGGGAGCACATTTGGGAGTGTGGAGGTTCATTCCCTCACATTTTCTTGCACTCTCGAAAGCATGAAATGTGACTCTCGGGCTCACAATTGGCTCGCACCTTCACAAGCCCTTGCCTTGGTCGTGAGTCCAAGGTTAAGGTTGCGACATATTTTGTTTACAAGTTTTTCCCAATCCTTTGCAATCATGGGTTGCTTACAATATTATCAATGTTTATCGTCCCAAAAGTCAAATATCATCTCCAATTTGGCATGTCTTCATAACCTTTTGTTAACTTGAGGTTTTTCAAGAAGTTAAGATGCCCCTAGCCCCACATTCACATTTAACCCTAAACTTTGGGAAGAAGGAGAACTTGGTGCCCCCAAAAGATAGCCCATGAATGAACTTGGCAACCTCCCATCCATTTCCAATGTCCAACTTATTATTATTATTTTAAACCATAATATAAATAAATAAAATAAAATAAATTTTTTGGTGACTTTGTGTTTTCTATGCTTTTTGGAATCTACTTTCTAAAGTCTTTAGATTGTCTATGTTCTCTAGAGAGGGGATTGTTTTTATTATTAGGACTTTCTGGATTGTGGGGTGTTGTAGCAAGATATAACAGTTTTTTCATTTTTTTACAAAGTTATTATGGGGTGGAAAGTTTACTTTCACCTTGTAATTGGCATAATGACATGTGGGTCATTTGTTTATGGGCACTACGATAATAACAAAGAAAAGAATGCATACACCTTACATAATTTGACGCACCCCCAAACTCCTTGAAAGATTCAAATGTGAGTTTAAAGTGAAAACAACGGAAGAAGGAATTGGGGTATGTTATTTAGTTCATAACACTTCAGGGGTAAGAAGGGTGTGTTGGAGCTTTGGAATGTGGATTAAGACGAACGATAAATGGGTCAATTATTCATATGGACCCACATAAACCAAACAACAAGTTGATTGGTGCATAGTTGAAGCACTTTTGGTGCACGGATGATTCACAAGCATACATGGATTAATAAGGTTCACCATGGTTCGAACTTGGGAGAACCCACCACCTCCCCCCCTTATAGTATTTTCTACGATTAGCCACAAGGGCTACATCCAAATGTCATTTTTCCTGGGACTTCCAAGTTAGAAGTTTTGAAATTATTTAAATTAAAACTCTCGCCACTTTGGAGGCCCATAACTTTTAGTGCAGACCTTTGATTGAGGTGAGGTCTAAAGCAAAGTTGTAACTCTCATCAAGATTTTTCAATGATATGTGGCACAATGCCTACACACACATAATTTGGGGTAATTTTTTACTTTTAATGGTCAGAAATCGAATTGACACTTTGATTCCTGACCCTTCTTTTGGCCATAATTTGTGTTGTAAATATTCAAATGGATAATGTAAGCTCATTTAGGACATTTTCATTTTAAAATCTTTTCAATGGTATAAGGAATTTTTCAATCCAATGAGTCTTGACCCCTCAAATCGATTTCAAAAGTTTTTTGGGCCCATTTGGGAATGTGTGGGTTAATTCCCTCACATTCGCCCACATTCTTAGGAGTGAGAATGTGACTTCCGGGTTGCATTTCAACCCACACCTTTCCATGCCCCTTGCCTTGGTCATGAGCCTAGGGCTAAGGTCGTGACATAATTTGCTACATGTGCTTGTCTAAGAACTAAATAAAATGATTGTTATTTTGTTTATTTTAGGTTTTTTTTTACAATGCAATGTTGTGTGATCTCTTTTATTAACTCACGCACATGAAACAAAAATAGGGCCAGTAGTGGGCCAATGCAAGTTAATATGCCTATTGTTAGCTTGTTAGTGTGGTAATTGCAAGGAAGCGAACTTATCAATAGTTTCACGTTAACTTAATTATGAATGTGGTGAATGGCATAAGGGAAAAAGAATTCTTACCTTGTGACTAAAAAAACATGAAACTTAAGATGGTTGTGAAAAATGGTGTAGGATCAATACCCATAGAAAGCCCACAAAGTCTGAAAAACGAAATACATTCAAGAGACTAAAGACTATTAAAAAAGTCCAAAAAACACAAAGAGTTCAATGCTTCGCACATTTCACATGATGAATTATCATTGTAATGTACTTGTAGAAGCTCACCCACATGTATAATTCTTGTAGTAGTTCGCTTGTCTTTTACAATTCCACATTTCTCCCCTATGAATATGAGGGATCATCTACTTGATAGTTTTTTAGTTATTTGTTTGATGGGGAAGAAAAAATAATCTTGCATCACATGTGGAGGAGACAAGGATTTTAAAATTAAGGTTTTGCAAAAAAAATGTGGTAGGAAAAAAAAAACATGTTGAGAGATCATGGACAAATGTTAGGTTTTTATGATTATTAGTGTCATAAGTGCCAATGTTGGCGTTCATTCATAGGAATGTTCATTTATGATTTGTAATGGATTTATACTTAACTTTAATCCATTTTTAATTAATTTTTAGTTCACTTTCAATTCATTCTTAATTAAGTCCTAATTCACTTTTATTTAATTCTTAATTCACTTCTAATTAACTCTTAGTTTATTTTCTATTCATCTATAATTAATTTTTAGTTCATTTTTAGTTGAATTTTAATTCATTTTCAATTGAGTTTTAATTCACTCATAATTCACTTATGGATGGACATGGGTCACACATGGGTGCACATGGGCACACATGGGTCATATGTAGATTGAAAGTTTTAAAAAAAACTTCCTTGAGCTAAATTCCCAATGGGTATAAATAAAAGTAGGGTTTTCCATTACCTTTAGTTTGTTCAACAATAATTTTGGGTATGTTTTATTGTCATAGCCTTGTTTTGTTTTTTCTTTGTAATAAAATTTTGTTTCGCACTTGTTGTGTTTTTATTCTTATTTTTCTTATTTCACAATCAAAATTTGGAATTAAACTTGCCCTTGTTCTTGTCTTGGTTAAAAAATCTTGTAAGTTTGGTTGTTTTCGTGCCCATGATAGTTAGACCTTGTGTATATTGGGAATACAATTGCAAGCCATTTGAAGATAATAATTGGAAAACATTCACAAGTGTTATGAATGCAAGTTTTTTGAATAATGTGCAATGAAATTGGAAGCAAGTTTGAAACAAATAGAACAAAATGACAAATATTTACACAACAAAAGAAAAGAAGATTAAAGTAATTGGTACACCTCCATCTAACTAGCCATGGTTTGAACATTTTGACAATATTTTTTCTAATATTGGCAAAATAAGTGACATACCTAATGTTATAGATCAAGGTGTGCATGTGATGAATTTTGATATTGAAATTGTGAATGTTAATGATGAAGAGGATGTTCAAACACCTCTAATGCCTAATAGCCCTGAGAGACAAACTCTTGTGTTTGGGGATGATAATGCAAATGTTGAAACTACCCCATCTATTAATTCCGATAACTTTAGAACTAGGGCATGCACTTTACCTAGTGTGCAAGGGGAGCCTAATAAAAAACTAAAGAGGAAAAAGAGGCGGTTGTCTCCATGCTCATTTGCAATTGTAAATGCCATTATTAATTTCACACATGTGGTGAAGGAGATTGAATTTTAAAAAATGAAGATGACAAAAATCATTACATGTCAAATGTTGCAAAGTGAAGATAATGGAAAACAATGATGATACAAGGTCAATTGTAGTTGGATGCTTTGTTTGCAAATGTGTTGAAACCAAAAACCATGGATGGTAATCGCAAATGCTAGCAATAATTTCACACACATGGTGAAGGAGATTGAATTAAAAAAAATGGAAATGACAAAATTCATTAGATCTCAAATGTTGCAAAATGAAGAGAATGAAAAACAAATAATGATACAAGGTCAATTGCATTTGGATGCTTTGTTTGCAGATGTGTTGAAGTCAAAGACCACAAATGGAAGTGCTAATAGTGGCAATTGATTAGAAGGAACTAGTCGTGACAATTAAATTTGATTTGTATTTCCATTTGTGAGAATAAAAACTTAAATTTCATTTCAAAACTCATTTTGTATTACTTTGTCATGATACAATTGGATAATCCATCACCCATTGTTCAAAAGAACTCTTAATCTCTATCACACTGGCCAAAAACATTGGAAAGACATTGAATCTTATTATACCCCATCTAAATTTGAAAGCACATTACACACTTTAAATTTAGATGTTAAAAAATTCTCAAATGTAACAAAAAGTAACATCCAAATGAAAAATCCTTACCCTAGTGAGGTTGGATTCATGAACACAAATTTTGAAAATAATAAAATTAAATAATATAAAAAAACCCTAAAATAATGAAATGCACTATAACAGTCCCAAAACAATGTAATTTTCACCCCAAAAATTTGTTTTGAAAAAATTTCTACAAACCAATTTTAAGTCCTTTAAAAACATTCTTTATGCTCTTGAAAAACAAAGAAAAAAAAGAAAAAAAAGAAACAGTGAGTGACCAGCAAACAAAGAGAACTTCAGTTTGGAAGCTGCAGTGATGTGCTTCTGCTTCTTCTTCTTCTTCTCCTCCTCCTCCTCCCCTTCCGGCTGAAACAGCAACAGATCTCGAGTGCAATGGGTTCTATATGTCTTTAGCTCCTCCTGGGTCATGGATCTTTTTGTATGGGTAGCTAACAAGCGTTGCCTTCTTTGCAGGGTGTGTGGAATGGACATGTTCTTGGGAGTTGGAGCTTGTGAGGGAGAGGGCTAAAGCAAGCACATCTTTTTGGAGCTCTTTTGGATGGTGGGTGGCTGATTTTTGCCAAAGTGCACACGTACAGTGGGGGTAAGTAAACCACAATGCTGATCCAGCAACCAAACGGGAAAACAGCATGGGTGGGAAACGGCTCCAGAAATGTCTCGGAGGCGGAGGAGGAAGCAGCAGCTATGGCCAATGATGATGAGGAGCAACAAGAGTTGGAACAACAGTCCCAGACCTTCTTCCCACTCCAGCAGCAGCGGCGGCGGCGGCAGCAGCAGTACCCAGATGGCAGATCTTCTGGTGTTGAATCCTTGGGGTACTGCAAAATTACTCTCTGAGCCTTTTTTTTTCCCCCTCCTCTCACACTAGCTTAGAATATTTCTTCCAGCAGATCTGATGATTCTCCTCTTGACCTGTGACATCTATCACAGCAACGTAACAGCTTCGTAATAGATTCTGCCTTTAGAGTCCTTAAGGAGAATCGTGAACCACTTTGCAGCATCCCTTCTGGTTGTCTTAACAAGCATCTGTCTATCTTTGGAAATGCAATTGTTGTGCTACAAAGGCAAATGGGTATTCTTCTTCTTCTACATATTCTTTGCCTTGTTCTTCTCATCTCTAAAACAGTAGGCAAATCACACAGGTACACATCAAACACAGGTGGTGGTTCATTTTGTGGGTACTTGATGGACAATCTGCCTAAAGTGGTGATTGTTGCATTCATCTTCCTCGGTGCATTGGTGCTCATACTTGCAAGAAACAGAGGTGGGACAAATACTATTCTTTGTGTGGAATCTGTTGCCAACCAGCTCAAGCGGATTCCGTACCCAGATTTGAACCTGAATCGTGTTAGTCCTCGGGTGGACAAGGGCCGTTACTCTGCATTCAACACGGAGAAATGGATCATTGTTGCTGCATTGGGGTCACCAACTCATGAGCTTCAAGCATTGGCAAAAATTGAGGGCTGGCAATTGCTGGCTGTTGGTGGCTCTGAGACTTCAGCAGATTGGAAAGTTGAGGGGGCACTATTTTTGTCCTTTGATCAGCAAGCAGAGCTTGGGTACCGGATCAATGCATACCTTCCATTCAATTCCTACTTGCGGAAGAATGTTGGCTACTTGTTTGCAATCCAACATGGTGCAACAAGAATTTATGATGCGGATGAGAAAGCAACCATTCTGGGTGGGGATCTTGGCCGTGTTTTTGACATTGAGCTTCGTGGTCCAAATAGCCGGCGTGATTTGCTGCTGCAGTACCGCACTCTGGAAAATAGGAGTGTGGTAAATCCATTTGTTCATTTTGGCCAAAGATCGGTCTGGCCACGGGGACTTCCACTGGACATGGTGCAGCAAATAAGTCCTGATGTTTCATACACTCAGGTGTTCCCAGGCCACCAGATTATACAGCAAGGACTTGCAAATGGGCTACCTGATGTTGACTCCATCTTTTACAGCACACGGAGAGCAGAGGATGTTGCTATTGACATTGAGTTTGATACTCTTGCACCCCCTGTTGCTCTTCCTCATGGTACAATGGCACCATGCAATGCATTGAATACCCTTTTTCATTCTGCAGGCTTTTGGGGATTGCTGCTTCCAGTATCTTTGACCCCAAAAGCTGCCGACATTGTAAGAGGTTACTGGGCTCAGCGAATTTTGTGGGAGATTGGGGGCATGATGGTTGTGTACCCTCCAACAGTCAAGCGTGCTGATGTCACTGAGCCCTCATCCTTTGTGGACGAAGCAGACTTGTACCAAGAATCATCACGGCTGATAAAGTTCCTAGTGAGCTGGAGATCTGAGAAGGGCACCCTGTTTGAGAAGATTCTTCATTTGAGTCATGAGATGGCAGAACAACATTTCTGGGGTGCTCAAGATGTTGAGCTGGTGGCAGCTTGGCTGAAGGATCTGCTGTCAGTTGGCTGGCGACAACCTCGACTGCAGGCTGTAGAGCTTGGTACAATCCCTGTTTACTCATCACCTGACGAACACAAACAGTTTATGCCTAAGGCATATCCATCAGTACACTTGGGCATTGAAGATACTACAACAATGGGGAGTGAATTTACTGAGTTCCTGAATTTGAGGCGATTTTATGGGAACATGGTTCTTGTTCTTGAGTGTTCACATCCACTGAACCACACAGTGCTTGCATGGCGGTTGCTTTATGGTCGTCTTTTCAAGCATGTGGCAGTGCTATCTCAAGAGAAGGAAGCAGCCCTTGGGGTTGAGGCTACTGACATGTGGATGTCTTACAAGTAAGTCACCAACAAAGTTCAATGTGGGGTTTTCATTTCCTGGGCTTGAAGACTCATAATCTTCCTCTTCCTGCAAGGTTCTGGACATCTTTCTAATGGTGTGGATTGTGCAGCATCAAGCCAAAAACAGTCTAGTGGTAAACGTCCATGGTCACCTTGCAAGTGGTTACTGATTCTAACCCTCCAAGTACATGTTAGTCAAGTCAAGCCAAGCCAACTGTAGCTGGATTAACCAGACAACCAGTGATCTTAAGGGCTATTTTAGGAGCTTGAGTTCTTGGGAGTGGACTCCACACATGGCTGGCCTTACCTGTACTTTCTTGCTTTGTGTGCAGTGTCCTGCCAAAGATATTTGAGAGGTACCCAAATGCAGAGGGTTTTATGGTAATGAATGAGGCAGTCATTTTCAATTATTGGCATCTGACATCAGCAGATAAAACCAAGCTGTGGAATCTCCATGTGGTTTGCTTTCTTACTTACCCTTTTCTTGATGAACATCTACCCATGATCGCACAATTAATTGTTGCAATGAGCATCCCAGGCAGTAGAACCTATTGATATGCACCTTGCAAGACATTTGTGAGTTCAAACCCCTCTATGTGCTTGTAACTGTCATCATTTTACTCAAAACCATCTATTGGAACTGATTGGATTGCTTATCCATGAACCATAGCCACCTACTAAGGGTTCACCAGTCCTTGGATGAAGGTCTTGTCTGGTTTGATAATATTTTAGGTGATTGCAATCCCTCCTCCATTGTGGTCCAAAGTCCAAACCCCCAAAGTTGATGAGATAAGGCTGGTTCCATGCAATCTCAGATGGATGACAACTTTTTTGCAGGCAAAAGAAACCTGGAAAACAGCAAGTTTCAATGACGAGTCCTCAGCATGGTACCTCAGCAAAGGACATAAGAACGGTGTGAAGAAGTTGGTGAGCAGGTTGCCAGTGGAATACCGCACAAATTATCGTACTGTAATGGATGATGATCACTTCATGGTGTCCTCCTCAAAGGTATACTATGTTCCCCGCCGCTACATTGATGACTTCTCCACTCTTGCAGGACTTGCTGGAAAGCAGAAGCTGAACAGAGCCCTTGCGCTCCCTTTGTTCTTTGTGGCAATGGAGAATCCTGAAAACTTTGACACTTATGCTTTCAATAATACACGTTTCCTTTCTGAGAGTGAAGTGAATGAGGGCCCCGCTTTGATTTATACACCCAACTGGCATATCATGTATCCATGGAAGGCAAGCAGTGAATTTGAGCTCTACCACATCATTAAAGCTATGTCTGCAGGTGACCCAACTCTGTCTGAGATCCTAGATTCTAGTTAGTAGTGTAGGGTAAATTTTTTTTGGAAGTGTCCAATAAGCTATACAGATTTAGCTGAGACATCTGGAGGTATATCTCATGTATCTATAATTTTTTCTGCAATATAACATCAAGGATTAACTAAATAAGCCTAGTTTTTGTACAGAGCCTTGATGATTGTTTCCCCTTCTTCACATGTTTCTGTTCATCTCTTTCTGATGGTTCTCAGTATTTCATTATGGGTCCAGCTTGCTGTGAGGAAACTCAAACAGAGATATGTACATTCTGAAGGATTGGGTCGTGCTCAATTTGTATGGTTTTGTAGCCTGTAAACATGATGCAATCCAATGTAGATGCCTGCCCTCATTTGGAAACCTCAAAGATATCAGTTTCAATTGCTCAGCGGATGCCCATGATTTTGTCATTACATTAAGTGACAATCTTGATGCCTTGGCTAATTGCTTCGGTATTAGTGTGGTATAGGCATGTGGTGTTACCATGGTATTAACACAGGGTTAGCATATCATTAAGAGGACAAGCACCCCATGCTTGGAAGCTTCAAATAAACCGTGTAGAATTTGGTAGGGTGAGCCATTGTACCATTGGGTGGTAGTAGTGGGGTTCTACCAGGGTCTGTTTGAGGATGTAGCTGGTTTTTAAGGCTGATGATTCAAATTTCAGTTGCGTATCTGAGTGATTGATTCATTCAAATTCACATTGACGAGCAGAAAAAAAACGTGGAGCCAACATATAGCTGCTCATCTTGCTTGGGAAAAAGGTTGTGATAGTGCCTCAATAGGACACTGAAATTGGTTATTAAGTGAGCAAGGATGAAGGTTTAATGTAAATTTGGAAACTGTGAGTTCAAGGGAAGATGCCATAATCTACATCTTCATTTATAAAAAAAAGAAAGAAAGGAAAAAAAAAGGTCCTATTATGATGGTATGGGTTTCATGTTCAATCTTAAGGTTTAAACAAGAGATGTAACCTTGCTAAAAAGAAATTGAGAGTTTATTTTGTAGAATTGTAAACATGGAAATTTGTTGGACATTCAATTCAATTTCATATGTTCCTCTTGTGGCATGTCTTGTTGGCCCAAGTGTGAAGTCATTACCCAACTAATTTCTCCTTTCAAAATTGGTTATTTTGTAATTTAGTTGAATTTTGAATGATAAAAAAATTACTCGAAATTCAATACTCGTTGCATGCACCGTAGGTCTAAAACTTAGAAAATCACCTTGGAGAAATCTCACTCATTAAGGGCTTTTCCAACAATGGCTTTTCCAACAATACCCAAGAGTGCAAACTAATTTCTTTAAAAAGAAGTAGAATTTTGATTTTGTTGAATTCTTTCTAACAAAATTATTCAATAATTCATGTAGGATAAGTTTAAACCATTTGAATTGTAGGATTAGTTATAATCTAATCATTTGATATTAGATATAACTAGCTCAAAACCCTAATTCATTTGGGGATAAAACAAAGCACATTTGGGGATGAACAAAATAAGGCTCCAATACAAGGTTACTTTAAGGAAAACTCTAATAGTTAATAGAAGATGGATTAAGTGATCCCACACTCACCAATGCACCATCCATTGGAAATCCATTGGAAGTTAGTTGTGGATGAACTTCAAATGATAAATTACCAAGGTTGGACACCATTTTGTAACCTATTTTGTAAATCAAGTTCGTATTTCAATTTCACACTACCTAGTTATCTTACCCATGTACTTGGATATGCACTATAGGTAAATGAATAGGGAATGTAAGTGATGTTTATGTAAGTAGGCAAGTTGGTGGCTCGTAGGTACGTAGATGCACGCATATTGTAAGTGGTTACTTAGTGCATAATTAAACAATGGGACAAGAACACAAAAGAGTGTTTGGTTTAGGCTATCAAATGGCGACCAAAAATTTCAATCACTAAGGAATTTGGGCTAGTAATCATGCCCTAGTGCCTAGAATCGACTAGTTCTTTGATTCTAATTTTTTTCAAATATTCAAAATTAATCGATGTTTTATTTTGATGTTTTGAAATATTTAGACTAGTGGTTTTTTTTTAAATAAAAAAAATTGTCCAACATTGGTCCACGACCATCCATGTAATTTCATGCATGTTTTTATTTTCAATCTTGTGATGTAACCAAATTGATGATCATTTAAAGAAGATCTAGCCAAATTTGGTTATAAACCCAATCCACAAAATTTTTAAATAATAATCCTTTTATATTTTGATTCCGTATTGGAACCCTATGGTAGTAATCTAGATTTGGCGGGGTGAGGTGGGGGGGGATTCTTGCACTCAAATGAAACGTTTTTTCAAAAACTGAAAAAAACATGAATTTTTTGTGAATATTGTTGAAGAATTTTTTTTCCCATTCTTCAAATTATTCACATTTAAACCTAATCATTTTGTAGGTTGCTAATTTAATAGCACATTTGTAAAAATGTTATAGCCCACCTAGGATAATCAACATTTAATGTTAATTAATGCCAAGGATCCTCACCATCGAACCTACTTGAGGAATTTGAAGGAAAAAACCTTGGTTTGGAAATTTTTTAAAAATTAGGGCCATTATTTAGAGTGTATCTATAGTTAGCCACCTCCAACACAAATGGAAATTTGGGTAAATATAACAAAAACATATCAAAAAATTCATGGTGTGTTGGCTCATTCTGGCTTAAATAAATTGGGATTTTTTTGGTCTAAGCCCTAGAAAATTACTAAGGTGAATAAAAGTGACATGATTTTTTTTTGAAATATTTTTGAAACCCTAGATTAGGGGGTTTCTTTTAGGCAATACATTGCCACAATGGCAAAAAAAAAAAATTAATTTGTTGAGATTAGTAAAATAAAATAAAATCTCATTTTTTAGTTGCTATATTTTTTTTATTAAGTTCTAGTAGGGTGGCAAACAATATAAAAATATGTTTAATTAAAAAGAAACTTTCATCATTTGTTATTAGCCATATTTGTTTTAATTATCTTTTGGACGATCACTACTTCGGGTCAACCTAGATGCACAAGGCCAAGTAGGTTTAACAATTTAAACTCCATAAAAAAAATGATTGAAATTCATTATCTTTGTAACCATGTTTTGGGTGATTGTTGGTATGTACAAATACCTTAATGATCCCAAGGACAATTACTAGTATGCCTAACAATGGAATTCGACTTTTGTATGAACTACAAGGCCACCAATGCAAACTTGATGATCCCATTTGCGAATGTTATGAATAATAATAAAGTATTTGAGTACATAGGTGAAGTGCCATTTTTTATGACTCTCTTTCAAAACAACACCACTTCTACCCAAAACGGTCCTTTTGGTGAATGCTATCAAGGCTTATAAAATTCCTTTAGAACCTATGAAACTTATTGACAAATGAACAAGATGGTGAGTTGTGAATTTGGTGCTAGTAAAAAAGTTAATTTTCAATTGCTTTTGGGTTAAAAAGATAATGAATTGAAATAACTTCCTTGTTACTTATTGTCATCTATGTTTTAATGGCATAATGCCATTGATATGAAAAGTTCATGAAATTGATACCACGATTCAAAATAAAGAAATAAAATATAAATTACATTATTTATCAAAATGATGGTATTTAGTGTTTGGATAATTGGCAAATATTATCCTAGATACAAAATCTAGATTGACTTACTTGTTATTAAAATCAAATTGTTGCTTCTATCGTGGCATCTAAAGTTGTGAAAACTAGTACCGATTGTTGCAACTTGTGTGGGGTGTGTAGCTCTTGCTATCAAGGGGTTAAACGCAAGTTATTCACAACTAGTTGAGTGGATTGGTGATCCTTGTCTTCCATATCCCCATCCATGGATCACACGTGACACCAACAACACCATTGTATACAATCCTTTCATTATAGTTATGCGAGTGATTTTCCTTTGAAGGATTATTATAAATAAACCAATTATCCATTTTTGTACTTTTCCTAATCTTTAAATTTTTATGATTTGTTCAAGGATACGAGGTTTTTCTATCATGTAATTAAATTTTAAAATGGGAACTCGTGTTGTAATGGTTGACATGAACCTATCAAGGTATAATCTAACTAGGCCCATATCTCCTAGTTTTGGCAAGCTAATAAATCTCACTAGCATGTATGCAACATTATCAACCTATTGCATTTTATATTATGAAATAGATTAATTTTTAAAAAACATTGTTCAATTCCGCTTCATCTAGTGAAATCTTTAACAATCTACATAGTTTATTGCATTTATTCTTCCTATTTTGCATGATGTAATAATTGTAGGTATTATTTCCAATTTTTCATTTATTATGATCTAACACAAACCATAACTACATTTTGGTTAATTCTTGACCTTGTCATTTTTTGGTGTGATGTGCAGTGTCTTGAATAGTAATCAATTGAATGGTCCTTTACTAGACTTCTTGAACTTTCCAATCTCATCACCATGTATGCAATTCCAACATGTTAAATTTAGTAAAAAAAATTCAATCATATTCAAGACATCACTATCTTTATTTGAAGGCCATGAATTTATTTGAATGTAAAATATTTTGTTTAATTATGAGTATATATGTGTGTGTGTTTGTTTGTGTGGGTGAAAGCGTATTATAATGAACTTTTTTGAAAGTCACAATTTCAATTTTTTTGAATTAGTCAAATATTGTTGTATATAATTAAAATACATTTAAGGAATGTAACACAAATGATATGAGAATTTGAAAATTATATTTTAATCCTCTTAACTTTATAAAATATCAATATTTAGTCCAAGGTGAACTTTACAATGTAGGGTACATCTAGGGTCATAATCCAAATAACCATGATTATGGATTCTTTGCTTCTAGCGGAGTTGAATAACATGTCTATAACTTTGGACCAATAGACATTGAAGTATCATAAAAACCAAGTTAGAAATTTTTTTTACTTTCTTTCAAGAGTTAAAATGAAAGCCCAATAACCACTAAATATTGTAAAGTTCATTTCAATATCTAAATTGATTTTTTTAATCAATATTTAGGAGATATGTTTAAAAAGGTTTTAATTAGGGTGGTATAAACTTGGACACGGAAAAAAACGTTAATTTCAACATCATCTAAATGTTTTTATGAGACTTAAAATACACTAGATCTCAATTTTCATATGGACTCCCAACTACCCATTTTGGTCCATCATATTGTGCTTTCACCCATATATAATCACCACAGGTTGTCTAGGTTGACAACTTTGCAACTTTACATATTTCATTAAGGATCGAAAGTTCAAGCACAATTGAGGAGGATGAACTTGAAGTTAGGCTCACAAAAAAAACATGCAAACTAACTTTCTTATAGATTCCTAGTTCACTAGCAAAATTCAAAATCCTTAAGTACATTGAAACATAATTTTTCTCTCAAATTTTACAAAATGCATTAGAATGTTTTAGATTTGTAAGTGTTTGAATTCGATTTAATGTGATATTTTCATTTGATTCGAAATATTGTTGTAAGGTGCAACCAATTATAGGATGTAAGATTATTGTTATGCATGGATCTTTAGATGATTAATTTAAATTATATGTTTCAAGACGTTGCATGTGTGTGTGTGTGATTCAATAGTGAAAATACAAATTTAAATTTAATATGTGTATATGGGTACTTTTATTTGGTGATGTTAAGAAATATTAGTCACAATCAACTCATTGGATCAATTCCACCTTCAATTTGGGCCATTTCTAATCTGCGAGTTTTAGATATATCTAAAAATGATTAATTTGGCAATCTCATACCGTATACAAAGACTCCACACCCAACATCTTTGGAAATATTGTAAATGTCTTTTTACAATTACAAACTTGTTAAATCATATGTATTGAATTTATAGCATATCATTTGCAATTTCCTTATTAATCCTCATTCACCATACATTATTTATAGTATAGATCAAATTTTAGTTAGAAATTTTAGTTTAAACTAGACAAAATAATCATGGTAACTTAGACATTTATCACAAGTTCACATTTGTAAGTGCATAATTAATGCTAAAACATTGGGTGAATGCATGGTAAATTACTCAACTCACATTAATACCCATAAAAATTAGAAGCCTTAAATTTTGAATGTGAAATATTATTTATCCAATGATATTCAATACATGCATTTAACTAGATTTGAGAAAATACATGCATGTGAAAATATTTCAAGTAAATGAAATTGGGAACATTGGATTTCTTAAAACTTTCAAATTAATGTTATATTTTAAATGCATTTATGCACTTTCATTGTAGGAATTTGAAAGGAAACAATTTTGATGGTTCATTTCCATTGAATTTGCTATATTGTTCAAACACAACCTTGCAAGAAATGTGAACACATACATATCAAATCAAAATCTCAAGTTCACTAATTTTGAATTTCTAAAGAAGAATTACATAAGAACTTTTGGAAATATGTAACAATAATAAGTATCATAAAACAATTTAGTCAAACAATTTAATGAACATGTACAAAAGAATAATTCTAGCAATAATTAATGTTAAGAAAATGACAAACACGAATATTCAATGTGGTTTGAAATTTCAAACCTCATGCTAAATATATTGCAATTTAGACTAGCATTGTTTTAAATGTACCATGTAGAAATTTTGATTGTAACAATTTTAGTGGGACTACAAATATGCTTACTTGGGATAAAAAAAGTCTATATGTTGCAAGGAATATTCATTTCCATGGTGAATAATAGTATAAGTAGATTGGAGCCAAGCTAGGATGATAAGAGTGGAATTAATTCCTCGATCTTTTGAGTTTCCAACTAAAATGTTGTTGAATGTGGAATTGTGATTATATTAGACATAGAAATGAATCATGTGCCAAGTTTTAATTTCAAGTTCAAGGGCATTTAACTGTAAATCAATGTGTAAGATGATAGGAAATGGAAAGCCTATTGCCTAAAAACATGACAATAAATGTTGTTTCCATTATATTGTGATTTGGACATTATTATGTATTGGATGATGATGCACCTATTTTTGCAAGCTTGGAGGGGAACCCAATTTGCAACAATCTTTAAAGTTGTGGCTTTAACCTTCAAAATTCATATTACCAACAATGGAATTGTCATTACAATAATTCTTTGGCGAATATTATAATAGGTTTGGATCATACCTACGACTATTTATTTTATTGTACACACTAGACTCTAAAAATGGCACCATTGCAACTTGAGATGACATTTTTTTTCATTTGTCTTGAATTTATTAACAAATTAGTTGATGAAAGGAACATTTTCATTCATATAAGACAAACAAAAATGATCAAACAAGTAATTACTAAATGGTGAAACAAAATTTTATAGGTCAAAGCCTTGGATCACCAAATAGGGTTTTTAATGGCACAAGTACTCAATTTACAATGTAGTATATAAGTGCACAACCGATCAATTAAAAAACCAATTACCATAATATAATTTCAAGTTTTTAGAACTTGAAGTCCTACTAATTTTGAGCTTTGAAATGAAATTCAAAGACTTGGTAAATTAGGGATGAGGTAACATTAAATATCTATTTGGAGTAGGACCCTTTTGTAAAAAGGTTATCATGTGATAATAAGAGGATTAACATGATGTACACATACATAGCCTCTTCAAATGTTGTAGCGGTGTTAACACCTTGGAATCATTAGGCCATTTGTTTGATGTTAATGATTTTAACACGATGTGTTGTTTTGGATTATTTTCAATGTATAGCTAAACCCAATTTTCAAATGATAAAGGACAAGCTAATTTGGATATTTTCCACAACATTTTCCTTTATTTTCATTTTTGGTTGAATAATTTGTGTTATCATATTTCGAAAATATCAAAAAAGTATGTCAATTATACATGAAACGCAAACTAGTATGGTTCAATTCACATTAATTGTTGTATTATACATTGTTTAAAATCATGTATGCATGTGTCTATTTCCACCAAGGTTTTGATAATTATAACTTAGAAGGATAATTCAATGCATGTTTAACGTAGAATAATTTATCCAAACCTTAAAATAAATTGAATAATTTTCAAGTTTCAATGTTAGTAGATTATGAGTAATATGAATTTAACAAATGGTTATAAATGTGAATTCTAATTTTTAAAAATCTTTGTGTAGAATTTGTTAAACAACAAGTGCAACCTACATTGTATTCATATAATGTTTTAAAATCAGCCACAAGAAATTTTCATCATGACAACAAGCTAGGAAAAAGGGGGTCTGGTGTTGTTTACAAGGTTAATTTATCAACACATACTAGTACCCCATTATTACCAACAATCTTTTTCTTTTTTTTTCAAAATGCAAGTAATTAATTTTTCAAGTTTTACCTTTGATTTTACTAACAATTGACTTGGTGCACCTTTCTTGTGCATTGTAGGGGTCCTTGGTGGATGGGACAAAGTTGGCAATGAAACTTTTGTCCACCAACTCGCACCAAGTTGTTGATGATTTTTTTAATGAAGTTGTGTCCATTAGTGGTGTTACACATAAAAACTTTGTGAATTTGAAAGGGTGTTGTGTACATCGTACACAACGCCTTCTTGCATATGAATTTTTGGAAAATGAAGGTCTTGCTAAAGCTTTATGGGGTAACACCAAATTTTAACCCTAGATGTTAAACATGGACATATGTAATCAAGATGCGATATGATCTAGTATATAACATGAATTTTGATCCATGATCCATCATATAAACAAGTTTATATTTATAAGTTGTGGATTAGAAAAGAAGTTATTCTTGGATTGGCCAACACAAATTAAAATATGTGTGGGAATTGCTCGTGGGTTAGCCTACCTTCATGAAGATTTGGACCCATGTATTATACATCAAAACATCAAAGCTCCCAATATTCTCCTTGATAGGAACTTAAATGCAAAAATTGTAGACTTTGGGTTGGCAAGACTATTTTCTAATGATCAAAGTCATTTATTTACAAATGTGAAAATTGGAACATTGTAAGTATGAAAAGCTTGATTGATTACCTTCACCTTTGAGTAGGTTTTACAATTTGTGAATTTACTTATTGATGAATATTTTATTGCAAAGTTTAATTAACTTGGGTATCATATGTTTTTGTCAAATTTAAATGTTTACATTCGTCGTTGAGTTAACATATTTTATTTATGGTTTCCTTGTTTTAATAGGGATACATGTCTCTAGAGTATGCAATTCATGGTGAATTAAGTACAAAGGTTGATGTGTATAGTTTCAGGGTTCTTTTGCTTGAAATTATTAGTGGAAGGAAGAATGTAAACCCCACTTTACCAACAAAAAAAATCAGCCTCATTAATTGGGTAAGTGTGTTTGAATAATTTATTCTATTAAAAAAATTCATTTCAATTATGTTTTGTAAAGGATGAATATATGATTTTTTTTGTCCATAAAAAAGCCACATATTGGGTATTTTAATTATAAATAAATGTTTTCATGTTCAAATGAATGGCAATCATGATAGAATCTAGATTTTTCATATGGAAGAAATTAAAATATTTGGTATAATTTGTTGCACACAAAAAAGAAAACTAGAACATAATTTTACACTTAATACGCCTTTTAGAAGAAATTTTACAAACTCCATAAATCAAAATGATGTTGATCACGATGACTCATAGAAAATATGTTTTCAAAATTATAAATGTTGCAAAATGATTGCAAACACAAAATTTGCAAAAAGATAATAGGTTGAATGATCTAGTTGACCAAAAATTAAACAACATCAATGTCATGGCAGATGAAGTGCAACGTGTGATTAATGTGGCACTTTTATGTGAACAAATAGAACCAACAAAACGTCCGTTGATGACCCATGTGTTAGTTATGCTAGAAGGAAAAATGGATCTACCTAGAAGTTCATCATCTATAGATCAAAGAAACATTCCAGTTTATGCAACTATATCAATCAATGAGAGTAGCCACCTACTAGCATATCCTATGTCAAGGAATTGCAACATTGATATTGAATTAACCAATTTGGACCCAAAGTGAAATAGGGGCACACATATGTTCATTATTGAATCAATGATGGTGGAGCTTGTTGAACTTAAAGGTAACAATTATGAAAGCTTTGATTATTAACAAAATGTTATGTTACATGGTAGATATTATTTTAAAGTTAACTAGGTGTAAACACAATAAAAAGGAGCCATCAAAGGGTGTGAACAATGTTTAAATTTCCATAAGAGGGACATTTCATAAGATTTAGAAATTGGCTCCATTAATTGCAAAGTTTCAATGATCAATTTTTTATGCATATTTGAAACACTCAAAATATGCATGTGGATTTATTTTTTCAAATGTCCTTGTTATGTATCAAATGTGCACCAATGATTTTGAGAAGATTTTAACATTGACAATTAATATACTAACATGAGTATTACTTGATGAGACTTGCATTTACAACCCATTTTCATGCTTTTGGTTCAAACATCTTCATTGGCCCAAAAATTATGAATTTTGAGGATGTGTCTTAAACAAAAGTTTTTCAATTTCAAGTGATAAACAACATGGATGTACAATATATATATATGATATAAAAGCAAGATAATGGTAAGTACTAATTTTTATCTTGAATACTGTACAAATATGTAGTCATAGAATAAAACTATACTTTCAATGAATACATATTTCAACTAACAAAATTGTAAACTTCTTTATATTTCCCATAAATCCCTATACTTTTATGCATGCTTTACAAGTATTATCCAAACTCCCAAAATTGTAAATTTTCATCCAATTCCATATAGGAAAGATATGGTTGCACTCAAAGAAAAGTGGCAATTGCAATTGGTCTTTGCAATTAATTTTTAGTTGCAAGTGATAATTACAACTAAAATCTCATTAGTTGCATTGGACAAGTTGCACATGACATTAATAGCAATTGAAATTGAACTTTAGATGAAAGGAAAAAGTCAAAAAAATACACTTTCATCCTTTGAATGGCCATATGTACATATTATTGCTTGCAATTATAATGCAACTATTTTGGTGGAACAATGAGAACAAACGATGTGTTGTCAAATGTCCCTTCTTTTAAATATTTTAAATATAATTATAAAATAGTTTAAGATGTCCAATGGTTTTATATTATGACACATGGCACAATCAAAATGTGCCGCATGGCTTATTAATCAAAATACTACAAAATCAATTTAAGTAAATAGTATGTAAGTGGGTTGAACTAGGGAGGTAGGTAGGAAAGCTCTACCTACCTATTTATTTAAACTAAACACTTACCTATCTAAGCTATATATTTATTTAGGTAGGTATATGTGTAACTAACTAAGTTGGTTAAGGAGGAATGTAGCAAAGGGATAGGTACATTATTTTTATTTTTGGGTTAAGTTTATTTAATTGGCTCATCTCATAGGGTGCATGTTTTTGAATATGAAAATGTAATATAAAAAAACCTTTTTATATACTATTCAAGATGGAAATGCAAGATAAAACTTATGGGATAAATTTTGGAGTTGAACCTTAGTTGCAAACCACTTACAACTAAAAAGTTTATTTCATATCATTTATCATTATTTTTACTTTTGTAAATTATATTTAAGCATGTAATTGACTAACCAACTAACTAATTAACTAATGAAAAATCTATTAATTAATTAAAGATAACATAATTGAATAATTTGAATAACTAATAAAATAACAATATAATAATAATAACACATCAATCTCCCAATCAATCAAAATATTATTAGATAAATAAAAATGACAATTCAATGTATAAAAATACTAATCATAACAATATAGAAGTATTAAATATTAATCAGAAATATTTAAAATAATAATATAAAATTTAATTATCAAACTATTATAACAAAAAAACCAAATAGCAAATAATTTTATATAGTAATAATATTAATGATGTATCTATCTATTTTATTATAATTATTTCAATTGTTTTATCGAATGATATAGGGAATACTAAAATAAAATATTGAATAACTAATAATAATAATAATAATAAAATTTATTGAATTATGATTGTAGATCATTCTTGTTTTTTATTATTATTCACATTATTATTTCAATTTTTATGATATTTTTGAGCTATTATATTCAATATTTAGTATGAATAATTATATATATAAACTGATATTAATTTATGAAATTACCTATGATAATTGATTAATTTCCTTATTAACTATTACAATAATTTAGATAACTCATTTCTAAAGTTAGAATAATTATTAATTATAAAAAAATCTCAATTATAGTAAAATTAAATTAATTTTTAAAATAATAAAATTACTCAAAATATTTATGATAGTATTATTATTATTTGTAGTACATGAGTGACTGTAATAAATGAATAATTTAATTTAATTTACAATAATACCTAAAGATATTTAAAATTATATTAATTACTTTAATTATAGTTAAATACTATGATTAAAAATTAAAACTTGTGAGTTATAAATCTTAAATAATTAAGTTCAATTGTAAATCATGAAACTACTATAATTAATGTATAAATTTAAAAAATTACAATTACTCTCCAATAAAATTAGACATTAATTACATTAATTAAATTTTATTCTTGCAAAATTATTAATTGTTATTGTAAAATTCTACGTTTTCTAGATTTATCTAGAGTTTATGGCTTCAAACCATGTATATTTGTGCGCCTTAATTTTTTTAATATGACAAGACACATCTTTTATTATTACATATAAAAAGACACATTGTTTGAATTCTTTTTCTAAAATGTCTTTGGTTGTTGTGTTTACAATGTTTTCCCATCATTTTCTTTGACAATAAAATTTGAGAGGTAAATTTTAAATTGGTGCAAAGTTTCAAACTTTGACAACAAAGATAAGTACAAGCATAAATAAACAAGGTATTTTTGAAAGAGGCAGTGGATAGGCCCAAAAGTCCCCTTGGTCATGTCTATTTTTCCTTGAGTGATGAAGAGATCCCTTTAGATGATTTAGTATACATTAGATTTGAAAAAGATGGGTCAATCATAAGAGGAACTTTTCTGCTTGTGGATATTCCCTTTGGCATTTTTTGTCACCTGCTATTGAACTTGCTGAATGATGCCTTACGCATGCTCAAATACATACATACATACATATGAATCTCTAAGATTTCTCTTTCCCATGATCTTGCTTTATTATTACTAGCACAAAAGATTGTTGAGAAGAATTTTTAAATTGCATGTTCAAGTAGGGATTTGTGTCAATTGTAAACAAAATTATGTGGGGGAGAGATATAGAGGTTAAGAAACCTTACAAAACATTTTCCATTTGTACAACAATAATCAATTGTGGAAGTTGGAGGATTTCATGTCAATCAATCCTTTTGATGTTCTAATTGATTGATTAATATCATTGTTCAAGGCATTTTGTTTTATCGCAACCTTTTGTTCGATGTGGATGGTTTTGAAACATTCATGCTACAACCTGTATGAATAAGAATCAATCCCCCTTTCATCCCATTCAAATCTTCGACATTCTTTTAGAAAATTCTTATCACCAATTCAAGCAACTCCTTTACTTTCAAAGCTTTTTCTTACTATAATACATAAGAGAGTCTGATCTACAAAATTAAGAAGAAATTGGAATGCTTCAATGTGTGTTGAGAAACAAATAATGCAAGATTTGCAAAGAAAGATTCATAAGATCATCCACATGATGACTGTTGTTTTTTACTTGGTGAGCTCCAAGCTTTAGCTAACTGTGATGGTTGATGAAAAAAATTTCTAGAAAATCTCTATGCAATTTCATGGGGGAGGGTTTTGGATTTTTTGACTATTGGGTAACTAGAAAGTTTGTTCTCTATCTTTGGAAAGAAAAATGTAGTGATGGTTGGTTTCAAGTGCCCAATGAATTTTGCTTTGAAAAACTATGTCCAATGTTGATACATTGGACTTCTCTTTTGATTTTCTTTGTGATTGAAATGAATGTAGCACCTCTAGTGGTAATGATTGATTTTGTTAAAATTATTGTTATTCCCTCTCTGAAAACTAAATGGGGCAACTTGATGGCTAGCACTAAAGAGGGCTAGGCTCTATTGGACAAATTAAGGCTCCATGCATTTTGTGTGGCAAAGTGGTGGAAAGTGGAAGCTGATAAGTTGATGGAGGAAGATATAACATTAAGTAAGTCGATGTGGTATTTTTGTTGTTTCTTGCATGTAATAATGAATCATCTTCCTATTTGAAATTGGCGAAAATTTTGAGGAACCAAAAAAAATATGCATTCACTTTTTGGTTATAAAATTTTCCATTTACTAACACATATATGCTTTGCTAATTTTTCTTATCATTTTCACAATTTGTTTCAAGATTTGTATTGGGTGTTAAGTTTTAAATTTCACAATTGTTTCAAAATCCATGTTGGGTGTTGTAACAAGGTGTTTGGAACTTGGTTGTGGTGGATGTAGACCCAAGTGATGCACCTCCAATGACACGCTCCCAAGTCCCTAGTTAGACCCAAGACGGGTCTAAGTCACTCAAACAATGGAATTAGGAGGAACTTGGGGCACGCTCCCAGCTCTCAACACTAGAAGGGGTAGAGGGGCGTGCCGAAGCTCCGGGATGGGACTAGGAAGAGTGACAAGTTATTCACTTCCTCGAACCTGCATCAAACCAACCAACAAGTTGGTTAGTTCACTTTTTGGAACACCCTTGGTGCTAGGACAAGCCACGGGCAACTATAGATTCACTTTATTCACCATGGCCCGGACTTGAAGCAAGCCACCACCTTCCCCCATATAGTATATTTTGTGCCTCTCCGCGGCACCCACATCCGAATGGCTTTTTGTCCTGGGACTCCCAAAGAAGAGTCCCAAAACTGTCTCGGTTTGGACTCTCGAGATTTTGCGAAGTCATAATTCTTTGTTTAAACCTCAGATTGGGATGAGATCTGAAGCAAACTTGTAGTTCTCCTTGAGAAATTTCCAACGATGTGTCACACTCCACTTGCACACACTGGGGTCGGGTCAATTCCTGACTTTTAATGGTTGGGAGTCAAATTGCCAAATTGACTTTCGGCCATTCTTTTTGCTATAACTTGTGCTGCAGATGTGCAAATGGCCCATGCAAGCCTATTTTCGACATCTACACTTTGCTAGCTTTTCAATGATATAAAGAACACCCCAATGCAAGGTGTTTTGACCCCTGTAATCGAACTCTAAAATTTCAGGAGTCCCGGAGGACTCCCAAGTCCCAATTTTGGGAGTGTGAATTTCATCCTCACATTTCCCTCAAAGTAGGGTTGTGACATCCAAACTCCTTGTTTAATTCAAATGCAAGTCCCAAAGTGAAAACAATGGAAGAAGAAAAAGTTAGGGCACACTCTGTAACTCGCAACGCTTCTGGGGTAAGAGGGGTGTGTTGGAGCTCTAGGATGGGGATTAGGACAAATGACAAGTGTGTCAATTATTCATATCAATTTGTAAAAACCAAACAACAAGTTGGTTAATGCATAATTGAAGGATTTTTTGACGCGCTCCCAAGTCACGGGGGTGGAACCCACTTGAGGGTTTCACAAAGTCAAGTTGCGGAAAGTTGAACTTGGTAGCACGCTCCCGGCTTCCAACTCTAGAAAGGGGTAGAGGGTCGAATTGGGA
>Ga0209611_10003410_pt1 | contig 27610 bp, 15 predicted proteins | sample S1TSphgellanicum_3_FD_187693 | JGI IMG/M metagenome (GOLD analysis project Ga0209611, IMG submission 187693) | Host-associated microbial communities from peat moss isolated from Minnesota, USA - S1T2_Fc - Sphagnum magellanicum MG (SPAdes) (version 2) | ecosystem: Host-associated > Plants > Peat...
ATCAAAAACCTTTAGCCAAGAGGGAAAATGTCAGTTTTATCAAAGCTTCCTTGTGATTTTGCAAGATCCATGCACAAGCAATGTTCAATGAATTGGTGCATTTTGGATGTGTGTGTGTTGCAAGATTACAATTTGAATGTACCAAATGGGGTGGTAGAGCAGCTTACAAGGAGCTTGGAGATGAAATGGAGCATAATTAAACATGATGTTTCGAAGTTTGTAGATGTGTGTGGTGTTGTGATAAGTTTGAACAAGAGTGGAACACCTTCAAACAATACATTTCATTGAGCTCTTGAATTGTACAAACTCAAATCATAGAAGGGAGTCAAGTTGTGTTTTGTGCATTGTTGGCTTTTGCTCAAAGACATCCTTCATTGGTATGGTTTGCATGAATAAATTAAGAAAATTGGTTTTGTTTGTTAGGACGAACCTTGACCTTTTCTTTCAAGGATCGAAATTTTTTTATCAACTTTTAGTTATTAATTTTTTTATCATTGTTTAAATTTTTTTCATCATCTCCCCCAAAAGATTGTGTGCTACCCAAAAAAATGTAAATGTCCGATCAACAATGGTTCCATGTCCACCATTGATTCAACAATTGAAAAAAATTCTTGCCCAAAAACAATGGTTCAATTGGAAAGTTTTGAAGTAGTGACCAAAAAAATTTCGATCATTGCCCATAAATTTTCAATCATCTAATAGATGACGGTTCAATCTTCACCATCGATCTAATGCCTAAAAAGTTTTAATTGTTACCCAAAAAAAATCGATCGTCAACACGGTTTAAAGCAACCAAGTCATGTGATTTTCATTGACCACTAACTTTCTCCTAGGCAACCCGACCTCACTTTGACCTAAGTTGATTATATTCGAATGTGGCATTGAGTAGTCTCAATGTCCAAATAGATGCATCATATTTTAATGAACGTTTGAACTTTGTGACAACCTTAACCTAAACTTGGGTTAGATTCAAAAGGAATAAACACTATAGGTTGGATCGTATTTAATTGTATGTTTGTAAAAGCTTCTTTTAAGGCTAAAGCCTCACCTAAAATGACAATCCCACCACTTTTTTTTTTAAAAATGGAATTTGAAATTTGTGGGGTTTTTTAAGGCTACCATGATTTTAGCAAATACTGTAACCGCACAACATTAGTAATCCACATAAAATTGTAACAAACACCTACAATTAAAGTCATGGCAATGACATGAGAAACGGCTTCAATTATCAAACACCAAGTAATTTTGACAATTTCTACTTAGCTATAAGGTAGTAAGGTGCATTGCATATGGGATAAAATAAGAACCTTTTTTTGTTTTTCACACATGCTTAAAAATTAGCTCTAGGAATCAAAGCTACAAGAATTTACATGTAGGTTATTGATAGACTCAACAAATAACAAACTATTTCACTAGGATGTAAGATACCTCCTTCTACTAAGGACATTTAAAACATGGAGGACCTATTGAAAAACATTTTGTAAAAGTGTAAAAAATAAGAAGACATATTGTACAATTTTGTAGGTTTGGAGGCTAATGGGTGCCTCAATTTTTAATAGGTTTGCTTACACTATATTGGCTTTTCATTTGACTCTTTACAAGGTGCCAATATCTTTTTGGTGGTCCATACAATTGCATTAGAATAAGAAGATGAATGATGCCATTTTCTATTAAATTGACACAAAAAAAAGGACATCATCAAGTTAACAACTTGATAGTGTAAGCATAGGTTGTTGGTTTACAATGGTCAAATTTTCATAATAAGTATAACATTTCATACAAAATCTAGGTTTTTCGTCTTGATACGATAATAAAATCTTCATAATAAATGGAACATCCCATTCTATTTAAGTATAGTATTCAAGGTCAACAAGGTTTTAGTTCTAGGTATGATAACAACTTCTATTGGAGCAAAACAAACTTTTGGAGAACTAACAATTGGAGTTAAGTTATGACACTTGTGGATGGGGATTTTTGTTATCTTTTCTACATGCCATGTACCTTACCATATAACATTAACAAAGTAGTTGGTGAAGGCGTCTACATTCTTGTTCAATATCATTTTGGTACAAGAACATATATTTACTTGATGTTGAACTAGATTGTTTTATTTTAATTCACAAATTAACAATCCAAGACAACTAGCACCAAATGTCTATAAGTAATGACAACAAAAGAAAGGTTATGTTCCTAGCCCAACTATAAGCATAGTTGGACCCACCAACAAACTACATGAATAAAAATCATGAACAAGAAGTCATTGAAAATTTCATGAGAGTTTTAAGATAATCAAGCCTAGAATTTCATGTGTCATTGAGATTTTGGATTGAAAGATCTAACTAATACACACTTGTGCTATTGGTGGTTGGAAAATTCAATGTGGAATGTTTAATGGCCAAAAAAAACAAAGACTTTGCATTCTAGATTGGTATACTCCATTGCATCACACATTGATTGAAAAATAACAACATAAAATCCATGTGCATATAAGACTACACCTTAATTTCAAGCATGACTGAGTCACCCCAAAAAGATGAAGAATGTATAATGAGAAAAAGGTTGTAGTAAAATATTTCAAAACTATCAAGTAGACAAAACATTTTAATTCATCAAGTACAATTGAGACCTTGATCTTAGGTTACAAACTAAACCCATTGAAAATCTAGTTGCACAAGTCCAAAGAAAGTTAACATTCACTATTTGTGGTCAAGTGTTGACCATGAACGGAAACTTTATTGAGATCCAATTTTCTCTCCATTCCAAAAAGAGTTTGACAAGTTGATGTTGGTTCTTTGACATCATCATCAAAATCCTCAAAAATAATCATGATGATAGAAAGCTTGGACTTACTTTTGTTGAAAAGATTGGGTTCTCCCTTGGAAACAAGTCTTACAACTTTTATACAAAAATATTTCAAACATAAATTAATGTTTGGACTACCAAGGTTGACCATGAAAGGAAATTCTATTTCTAGATTTAATTTTTTTCACTCAAAATGAATTCCGACAAAATGAATTCTAACAAGTTGGTGTTGGTTGCTTACCATCATCATCAAAACCCTAAGACAAGCATGGTGACATAAAACTTAGACTTACCTTAGTTGAAGGGAGGTTGTCTTTTGGAAATCAAGTTTTTTTTGTACAAAACAACTTTAGATATGGACTTGATATCACCTTGCACAACATGTGGTTTTCTTGGTCTACAATCTTTGTTTTTCATGATCATCATGTGCACACCATCACTAACTCTTGTGGCTACCTGTCGCCATGAAGATTTTTGAACCTGGCCACAAGATTTGAGCGTGTCTTTTCCTCCTTTTTTTTTCTTTAGTTGGGCAAATCAACTTTAGCCATTTTGAAAGAGTGAGTGAAAGAGAAAGAGGAGGCAATGGTGGGGCCGCTTCTAAAGTAGACATGGGAAGTGGAGGAAGCGAAAATGAAAAAGGGGTAGGAAAGGCAATGGTTTTGGTTTTGGTGATGGTGGCAAGTGCATCATCACGTCAAAAAAGTGTCATGGTGATGGTAGGAGGAGAAGAATAGACGGGTGAAAATAGTGCGATGGCTTGAGATACATTTTTTTTTCCAAACTTCTTTTTCAATTTCTTTCCTTCTTTCTTTTGGCTCTTCCTTCCTTTCTCCTTTCTTCTTGTTTTTTTTTCTCTCTTTCCTTTTCCCTTCTTTCTTTCTTTTCTTTTCTTTGGGATTTTCTTCCTTCATCTTTTCTTCTTGTTCCTTCTTTCTTCTTTCTTTCTTTCATTCTTTTTTTCTTCCTTCGGCCCAATGGAGACCCTTCCTTCTTTAACTCTTAGGCCTCCTTTGGGTTTTCGTTCTGGTTTGGTTCCTCGAACAACTTACAGCCCTTTTGGTGTATCGTCGTCCCTTGGGGTTAGGGGTGTGGCTCTTTGCAACATTCCATGTTTAATTGTGGAGCTTTATTTTCTTAACATGGCATGGCTTGACATTAAAAGCATTGTCAAGCTTATCAAGTTCTCCTTCCATGTGGCTCTCCAAGTTCTTTTATTTTTTCTTTGGCCCCCCTTTCCACCTACAAATGGCATGGGCTTGGATTTTAGTGTTAGATCCTTTGATCGCCTTCCATTTGAGCCTTCTTTGGCCGAGTTTATATTCGTGTGTCCCTTTCATTTTTTGGCAAAAGGTGCAACTTACGTTTTGCCTTCCTCTTGATCACCTAACATGTGATCTATTAATTGATGTGGCAACTTACCACTTATTTTTATTATTCCTTCAATGTTGTCTTTCTTCTCCCCCTTGTGGGGATATAACTAGACATAAAGAGATTAAAGTGTGCCTTTGACAATTCCTCTTTAGTGATTGGGAGAAGCTACAAGCGGAATATCTTTTCGCTAGCATAAGCATAGGCAATAACCTTGTCTTTAATTATGGGCACATTTTTAGCCCCCAATTTTGATTTTACTGCTTTAGCACCCCCTTGTGTTGATTAGGACAAAATTTAACCTCGAGGTACACTAAGGAATTTACACATGCTGCTAAAGCTCTTGCCCCTCTTGCCCTAGCTTTTGCATCTTTAGAGGTAGTTAGCATGTTGCTAACTTTGCACCCATTGGACATAGACTCCCCCTATTCAAATTCCTTGTTAGACTTTTAACTTGATTCAAACCTTGAGCTTTTCATGGACTCTTTTAGGTCAACTTTTTTGTGCATGTCTCACTTGTCGGCTGATGGTCCTTCTAGCATGGTCTTCAAGCATCTTCAAGATTCTTTTAACTTTGAAGATTCAACGAGTGGTTTCATTCAACTCCACCAATTATGTTCCCATGTGGCCATCGATCACATCCTTGGGTCTATGGTTCAAATTCTTGGGGTTAGTAAGCTTTTGGCTTTGGCTAAGTCTTTTGGTGGCATCCGTCTTATTGTAATGGGAGAAGTTTCTACTAGCTAGTGAGTAGGGCTTTATGCTTACAATTTCGTGATGCATTTGTTTATCATTTGTCACCATATTAGTTTGTGGTTGTGGTTAAAAGAGGTTGTGAGGTTGTGAGGTTGTGGTCCATGGTACTTGGGCCATTTTGGATGCCCATCCCGATTGGGTGGTGCTCCAAATAAACATTGCGAATGTTTTCAACACCATTTCGCATAAGACCATCTTCTAGGAACTTCAGGTAGTGAGGGGGCTAGTTGTAACAACTTTTTCCTTTTGATGGTTTTTTTTATGACCTTTAGGTTCCTTTGTATTTCAATCATCATTCTTCTTCAAAGGCTTTTTCTATCATTCCTTTTTCTATGGGCATTCGTTAAGGCGACCTACTCACAGGACCTTTTTTTACCTTGGTTCATTTTTGCATTTTGCGTTGTTTTTCAAGGGTTTTCCCTTCTTGTCTCTTCCCTTTCTTAACCAATGAGACCCATATCCTCGACCTTGCCCATGTTGTCTCCCTCGCCTTTGATCATTTTGCTTCCCAATTGGCTTCTATGGGGTTGTTGATTCAACCCCACAAATGTTTAGCTTAAGCTCCATCTAGCTTGCCTCTTGGGTTTATCCCCCTTGCAAAGTTCTGTTGCCCCCATGGTGACATCAAGATCCTTGGGGTCCCCTAAGGTTTTGCCTCCTTCATTTCATATTTTTTGCAAGAGGTTTTAGTTGAAGATGTTTGACATGTAGATGTGATCACGAAGTTAGGGGATGTTCAAGTGGCTTTTGGTATCCTCTCTTAATGTTTCACCCAAAAGCCTTCCTTTTTATTTCATTGTTTCCCCCCTTTCCAAGTTTTTGAAGTTAGTTCGTTGTTTTTTATTCCACCTTTATGGGAGTTTTTTAAAGACTTTTGGATTTGGGCTCATTGGAATGCCTTGAAGCCTTTTTAGTTCGTCAATAGGTGGTTTTCCCCATTTCTAATGGAGGTGAAACATTGATTTCCTCGAAGGTCATTGCTCCAACTGCTTATTTAAAAAGTTGGACCTTAGTAGCCCCTATCATAACTTCCATGTTTTTGTTGGATTTTTGCCCATTTTTGTTAAAAGCGATTAGTGCAAGCAGTTTTAAGCCGCTCCCTTTCCAAGCGCATTTGAGATCAAAGCAAAAGCTTCTCCGCCCAAGGGCTATAACATGTGTCCCTCCTTTTGAGTAGTTGGTTGAGAGAGGTGCAAATCGTTTTCAAGAGAATATCGTAGAAAGATCGCACGACCATTCTTTTATTAACATCCTTTTTAATTTACCATCTCATTTGCATTGAACACACTTGAGGTCGTGTGTAAGGGGGTGGTTGGATATTATAATGCACCATTATGGAAATCATAATGACAATTTTTCTTGGATTTGATAAATGTTCTTGCATATAATTTTTAACTTTTATTAAATATAACAAAAAGGGACTCACTTATGTGAAGCTAACACATAAAGTTTATAAACATTAAAAAAAACGCATCAAAATCATGAATGTTCAATTAGTAATGGACTTTACAACCTTGGCGAAGTAGAGTGTCATGAACTATAAAACCTTGGATATGGACTTTTATTTCACAATGTGTTTATGTAATGTATGTGAAACTTTGGGATATAAAATATTTGAAGTTTAGGACATTAAAGGTCCATTTAGTGAATGAAACATTTTTTTAATTTTATGTTCCATAACATTAAATATGCAACGCTTGAAATATTTCGCAAAGTCCATAAAGGCATAAAAAATGTTGATTTTCCTGATTTTGTTTTAAGGAATACCTTTTAAATGGTTTTTAACATGGTGGCCCCAAAAACAATTTGGAAAAAATTGAATCTTTGGAATGAAAATTACATGGTCAATTTTAAGCTAATTTCAAATACACTAGAAATGGACTTTCAAAAGGGACTTTGATTTGCCGGTTTTGGTCCACTTTAATATGCTTTCATCTAAGGTTGGGTGCTAGTGCTTGGTTGTTAACTCACCTAGTCGTTCCTTTCTTCCACTTGCTTTCAACTGTTTTCTCCATCGCATTACACACTAAGTTGGGTCTTTCCCATCCTTTAGTCCTTGGGGAGTAACGTTACATTTGTAATCAAGCTTTGGATCCTATGGGGATCCACCTTTTTCATTGTGTGCATGGTGGGGAAAAGATGGCTTCACATGATGTTGTGTGAATTCTTTTTGTTACCATTATAAGAAATGTGGGATTTCATGTTTCACAAAAGCAAACCCATGTCCTCCCCCCCCCCCTTACAGTCTTCACATTGACAAATTGACATTGTGTTGATAGTTGATGGTGTTTGCATGTTAGCAGACGTTGTCATTGCCAACCCCACTTGAGTTGATTTGGTGTCATGGACTGTTCTTTCTGGTGGGGTTGCGCCAATAATCATGAATCATGCGAAGGATTTTTCTTTATTGTGATCGATTTTTGGCAGACATGTTTTTGGATGTCTACACCAGCAAGCGGACGAGTTTTTTCATTGATGTGTCAACATGGTGTGGGGAGTGAAAGGCACCGAATGCCTTCTTCTTTCAATTTTACACGCATTTTATAGGCATAGGGTGTCAATGGCGTTACAACGTGCCCATGTGGTCTCTATTTGAGATGTGTTGTTACAATAAGTGAGGGTTCTTCTAGGCTAAACGTCCTTTTAGGGGATCCTCCCCTTTCATTATTTGATATGCTTTTCACGATTGGATGGGTTCAGGAACTTGATGTTACATAGTGGTTTGCCCTCCTTGGGTGGTTCTTTTGTTTTCTTGGACATGGGTTCTTCCTTCTTTGTTCCTTGTATTTCCCCCCTTTTTGGGTGCTTTGATTTATTTATGTTTAGCAAGATTTCATCACTAATGTTTGAACCACCAAGGCCCACAATATGTTCATGAAATAAACAGAAAAAGATTGTTAAAGCCTAAACCTTAAACCTTGGAGATGAATGTCATAGCAACAACACATAGTTTTTCTTTGATGCTTTTGGTACCACCATCATCAACCAAACACTTAAAGTTGCAAACCCTAAACATCACAGCAATCCAAAACTAGCCACACATAGATCTTTTTTGAAGTTTTTGGTATCACCATCATCAAGTAAACACCTAGATTTACAAACCCTAAACCTTATAGCTAACTTGTTGCAAGTCAAAGCAAAATCTTGACCTACCTTAGATGAGATTCTATAGTGCTAAATTATGGTGAAGATAGTGGAGTAGCCAAACCCTAAACCTTTCGATCTCCTTTGCACTCAAACCTTGAAACAATGCTTCTCGGGTTGAATTTTCATACAGATGCACATGGAAACACAAGAAGAATGCCAAAAAATCCAAAAATTAAGCAAGCTTTCAAAAAATTCGCCCTGGCCTTGGACAAGAAGCTACTTTAGCATAACAAGGTGTTGTTGAATCAAACTCCAAGAGAATCCAACACTCTTTCATTATCAAGGAAATGTGACCATAAACTTGAAGATTTGCCCATATTTGTAGGGCTCGAAGATTTGTTCCTAGAATCTATGTACCTATGGTGGTGGAAAGCCACAGTGCTGTAATGTTGTCTTTGTTTCAAGAGCTCTGGGACTTTGAAGGATGTCGTATGTGATGGCATTGACATGGTGAATCACATCAGGCTTTGAAGAAGCTGTAGATTTTTCAGTGGGTGCCTTTCTTGACACATCTGTGTACATTTGATCTTTGGTTTTGTTGTATTGGATTCACAACAGAATGAGACTGTGGTTCTTACTGATCTGGGGCATAGTGAACAAGAAGCTGAAGCAGCAGCTGGTTGAAAAATAGGTTTTGATTTGAGGAGGCTGCTGTGACAGCATCCAAAGTTGAGCAGGTCAGTATCTAACTCTTTTTTCTGGATGCTTTCTGCAACTATGCAATGGAACTCAAGAGCTTTCTTCAGGTTGAAGGATCTGAAGGGATTTAAACCATTTTATGCACTGTGATGTTAGTGGTTATTACCAAGTGAAGGAGGGTACTTAGAAACAGACGGCTTGGAAGACACCTGCCACTTCAGTCTAGAGTCCATTGTAAAAGAAGTTGATGTTATGAGTGCAAGGCCGGGCTTTGAACTCCATCTTCCAGGTCAGTTGTTGTAGTATAGAAAAAGTTGTTGTGCTCTTTCAGCTGATCTACACATGCCTATAAGAGTTTCAGCCCTTTCTTTTTGGTTGTATGAATTGCCGATTTTCCCTGCTATTGAGTTTGTTTGATTGAACTGTTTGTGATGTACCACCATACAGAGCTTGAATCATCCTTTTGGTTTGGTTTTAATGTTGCCATCCTCACTGAGTGTGAATGTGTGCTGAACAAGTTGCAGACTAGCTCCATATGTGCAAGATTACACAATTCCAGTGGGTGTGATCTGGTACTAGCTGACTGCAAGGGTCATCTAGCCATCTTGTCATGGAGCTGCAGGTTGCATTGCATTTTCCATGACAGGATTGCCTGAACATGATTTGGAGTGTAGGCATTTCCCATCTGATGATTTCTTGGTGTCAACATCTGGATCAGGTGTCTGAATGTTTTGCTGCATTGCCATTTCTTATGATTACAGATTAAATTGTCTTGGCAACTGGCAGGTGATAGAGACTGTACGGGATGTGAAGTCTCTGCACAGTGAGCTCTTCTTTTGCCATTGCCCAAAAGAAACTTATGTTTTGAAAACTCCTACTTTGACTGCTGTGGTGGATGTCGGATTTGAGAGTAGCGTTTGTCTATAATGTCAGCACTTTATTGCAATGTGTACAGTTATCTGGTGATTGGAAACTGATCATTAGTTGTTGCTAAACTGTGCAGGTATACCTACATTTATGATAAGAAAGGCGTTGAAATTCATTGTCTTTGGATAGGACTACACCTTAACTTCCATCCTGGCTTTCTTTACTATGTCTATTTTCCACTAGGGCCTTTGCTCTATTTGTTTGTTACAGATAATTCCAGCTGCCCTGTCGTAGCTGGCATCTTACAAATTTGGCTCCAAAAGTTTCTCAACTAGGATATTGGAGGAAGTACTTGCACAAACATATAGTTGTTCTTGAATGGCTGAGCAGACACTTAAATTGGAGTTTCTTCCACATCATTTCCTGTTAGCAGTGTGTGGATAAGGGAGGAGTATTGTGGCACCAAGATACAAGCACAGGACAAATGGTGGCACAACATAAAACTCATTTGGGGCATGGTGGTGTGATGTGCATGGACCCATACAATTCAGAAATGGGGTTGGGTCATAGTAATGGGTCTGTCACCATGTGGTCACCAAGCATGTCCACCCTGCTTGCAACTACCCTTTGCCACCATGGTCCTGTAACTGCATTGGCTTTTGAAATGGAGGGTTTGCATATGGTCATAGGAGGTATGGATGGAAATGTGAAGGTGTAGGATGTGAGGAAACTGGTCCAACAACTCCAAAGTTGCTTGATATCAGTCAGAAGGGGCTACTTGGTGTTGCAATTGGCTCTAAAATTGAAATATAGCAGGATGCATTGACCTCAAAACAGGTTGGCTTATTAGTCTTTTTATTGTGAAGCCATGCAAAAAGTTTAGCCAAATGTGATAACAGCCACCTGGGCCAAGATTGCTCAGCTATCTGCAGCCAAAACCAAAGTCATCACAAGAAAAACCTGTCAATGAGGACAATGACTCTATCGCAAGAACGTTTGCCCAATTTAAGCAGAAGGGATGAGCCTTGTATTGTAAGCTTATCTCAGAAGGATGTGAAAGAGTCTGGTTGCATGTCTCAAGCAAGTGTTCAACAATTTGATCATGTCATCAGCTATAATTTCGTTATGATTGATACTGGGGCACCAGTTCATTACAAGACTTTGTTTGAATTTGCTGAGTGACCTGATTGGCCTTCCCTGCATGGTCCTGTTTATCTCAGCCTTGTGAGGTTGGGTATGCCCAGCAATGCAATGAGATACTCAACCTGTATACATGGAGGAGCTAGGTGATCTGCCATCACAATTCCAGACCTTTCCTACAGAGTGAAATACATTGCACTTTGGTTTGGCAGTTGACATTTCAGGTACCGAAGGTGCTTTTTTAATCAGTACAGTAGCTGAGTTGCAGTGGAGTTATTGGGTGCTGGCCCCTGAGTATTTTGAGCTCTGAGCCATGAGTTTACTAGGATTATTGGTGCTTTAGGACTTGACAGGGTCTGTCAGACCACTAGGGTATTTGATGCAGTCAGAGTGTGTAGTTTTACTCTCCACCAGGATATAGCAACATAAGAAAGTCTAGCCAACCAGGCAGGATCCTAGAGTCAACTCAGATCTTGTAGCCTTGCTGTCTGCACCCACAAATCCTTGCACCACAGCAGCTCTACTAAGTGCTTGCCAATTTTTAGCAGCACTTCTCTCCATGTAGTAGCTGTACAATTCCTGTTGGTGGAATTCTACAACTCATGATTCAGTGTTGAGAATTGAAAGGGCAAGAGGTTGAGTTCTTTTGGCAGTTGGAAACCTGGTGTTTGGAGCTATTTTGGGTAGTGGCAAAGAGAGGAAATGATGTTTAGAGAGACGCCTTTGTTAAAGCATTCTTTTTCCAAAATTTCCGAAATTTCTTTGTGAAGGGTAAGGGACCCACATGCAGTGGCCTCACACAGGTTCTCGCCCCTGTTCACTCAGGGCTACTGCCCCTGGTTCACAGGACTCACTCAAACCTGTGAAGCCCCCATGCATGGATGCCTTACCCTTCATTTTTTTACACCAGACTTTAGGTGCATTTGACATTATAAAAAGATGTGGGGACCTCTTTGACTGAGCTTAGTGCTAGAACCTACAAGCCTTGAAAGCCCACCTGGCCATGTTCTTCTGTTTCCAATGGCTTTTTGGGTAGCAAGTTGAAGAAATCAATTGTGACAAAAGGTGCAAAAGTGTAACTTCTTCCTCAGAATTTGTTGCTTGGGGCACTAAATCCCACAGATTTGAGCGACAAGGAATGCATGTGACAACAACAAGAACCTCTGCATCCATTTTAGCCATTCCTGCAGCTCACTGGATGCTGTTGTCGCCTTCTCTTAAAGGAGGGGTGTTTCGTTGATCCACACACTAGTCTTCTCCTCAGGGTGCATGGCCACAAGCTTTCACGTGGGGTGTGGGTTCAAAAGGCAACACAATCAAAAGTGTGCAAAAACTCAGTCATAATCATCAAAGTGTGGAAATCCATTCATTCCTTATACCTGGCTGCAATTGGTTCAAACTCGGTGGGCATGAGAACTTGTCTTCAAACCTGTGAGGGAGGGCAAAGTCTTGGAAAACTTTGATCTCTTGTGGCTCTGTTTTCACTCTTATGAACACTGGAAACTGGCAGATATGTCTGCTTCTGAATCAAGCAGCCACTCATCGCACAATGGGTGTCTGCCCATTATGGCAAATTCAAACCTGCAACAGTTAAAATTGTAAATGTTTCATGAGGTTGCCAACAAATGAACTCATATTCACGGGAAACAATATTCCTCAAAATGAACAGCAACAACACCTTGTGAACATTCCTCAAAATGTGGGACCAAATGAAATGTACATCATTCTGCTGCCACTGTTACCAATGCTGCTGCTGGTGGACATACTCTTACAGCCTACATTCAAACCTTGATCTAATCAGCACTAATCAGATGTTTGTTGATGAACATTAGAATTATCTGTAAAGTATCCCAAACTGGGGGGATACTGGGGCCCAGTTTGGCCAAAACTGGGGACAAATGAAAAGTCAGGATGAAAATACTACACATGAGAAAAAGAGGGGACCAAACTGGTTTGGTCACCTAAATTAGTCCTCAGAGAGATGAAACCATAAACTGCGTTACTCTCTCTGTCTTCACTGATGCTCATACTCTTAGTTAAATCAAGTCTTGTCAGATTAAACTCCTGCAAATCTTGTGAGCCCATACCCAGTTTCATTAGATAGTACATTTTCACTCATTTTATTGCTGGATTCAAATTGAGGATGAAGCAAGGATTTACAGGGTCAAACTAGGGGTCAAAGATCAGGTGACTTCATGGATAACATTGGTAAAGATATTCACAAAAGGAAGAGGACTCAGGGTGAAGAGTAAAAAAAATTTCATTAAGGGGGTGAGATCAAGGTGAGATCAACACCTAAAAGCTAGAAAATAAAAATAAAAATACATTGATAATAAGCAAGGTTTGAAACTCATTTTTCTTCTTAGGTTGGTGGTAAAACAAGTTTCAACTTGAGTTTTGATTTTGCTTTCATTTTGGTTGTTGATGTTATGAATGTTATGCAATAAATGTCCTTTTGTTAAAAAAACTATTACTGCTCACCCTCTTTTATGAGAAAATTGTATATTTTTGTGTAACTATTACTCCACGCCTTCTTTTATGATTTAAAATTTTGAAAAGTGGAAGTACATATTAGAAATTGATGAAATTGCCACAACAAAAGGAAAATTACAGTTGTTATGTTTTCACAACTTCATCATTCAAAGGCATCGTTAATTTTTTCTAACTCCCTTTCAAAATGTGGATTTGTTTTAATTAACTTTACTAAGTTAAAAAAAGATTTACAAGAATTCTACAATTGTTGAGTCAATTTTTGTTCACAAATATAAACTTTTCTAAGTTATCTAATTGCAAATGAAACCTTCTTAGATTAGTCAATATTCTAGCTAAAGAAAAAATCATTTCCATCTCAATTTTTGATCCAACAATCCCTGAGATTTTATGGACAAGAAAACCAATAGTAGGAAACATGATTTCATATTCCTCCCACCATTTGAAAAGACACTTGATATCTTCCACATTCACTTAACACCATCTAAAAATCTAAAACTTTCTTTTGACAAGTTTTTTTATTAGTTCACTTGTGTTGAGTGTCATTCCAAAAATGTGCAAGTTATAGTCTTCATCAATTCTTTAGTTAGCAAGGCCACTTTCAAATTCAACTAAATAATGCAAGTGGTGATGATAGTTCAAAGGCATAGAGCATAAAGATTTTTTATCATATTCCTCAACAATATCCACACCTTTCTCAAGGCAAACAAATGAAAATACTAGACAAAGGCTTTTGAATTGAATGGCCAACATTAAGGATAACATGGTATGGGGGTTTTTTTCAAATATTCTAGTAAGAAGGGAAGGAAAAATCCAATATTGCATAAACTTTCTTTTTGATGTTAAAAAAAACATAGCCAACTTAACAAAAATTCAAACAATTAAGTTGCCACAGGAAGGAAACATTTGAATTTCCTCCTTCAATTTCAAACTTATGGATATGGCAAAGTGTAATGCATCATTATGTAACCAATGGTCACAAGATTGGTTGAGAACACAAATAATAACAACAAGGGAAAGATAATCAACAATGATTTGGGACATGTGCCAAGTTCAAGGAGGTGGCACTCAACCAATTTCTTTCACAATATTTTTTTTGCAATAACAAAGCACATGCTAGAAGAAAAATCCAAATTTGTGAGTTAAAATTGTGATTGTTTTACAATTGCAAACAACATTTTGCAACTAATTATCACTTAGTCATGTACCATAAATTCTTAAAACTACAAAAAAAAATTAACATGATGATTTTGCCAATAAATCTACAAAAACAACTACATATATTATTATTCCAAATGGCAACAAACCTCAAAAGAAAAAAATTCAAATGCAACAAAAGTTGTTAAAATTGAAAATTGCCATATTTCATCATATTTTCACTAGGGTTTTTTGTTTCCTTGGGAAAAAACCAAAATCAATGGAGTTTTTATTCCACTCTTGTATATCTTTTCTAAAAAATTTGGACCAAATTCTGCACTTTTGCAAATTTACTTGTGAAATTTTAATAAAAACGTAATTCAAACCTTTACAATTTTTTTCATTAGACGTAACATATCAACATGCTTTAGAAAAAACATTGTCAAAACATTTGCTTTAAAAACGTTCCTCTAGACTTAATGTTTTACAAGTCAAAACTAATTTTAATGCCAAAATCATTGCATTAAAATTAGACCCTTCATCTTTTAAACAAACAATGATTTTTTCCTTTCAAACCATATTGTTCCAACAAATCAATCAAATTCAAAACTTGTCTTGTAGTTTTTATAACTTCAATTTTTTTGATGGTGGTATGTTTAAGCTAACTACCAATCAATTCAAAAAGTTAATGACAAGTTCAAAAACACCATGAACACCTTTTGACAACCATAAATCAAAATTGATAATTGTAGAATTACATTTTGCCAAGTTTGGTAAAAGATACATTTTTTTTCCCCACTAGCTTAAGAAGAATCTATTGTGAAAATTGTTTTCTAAAAGGAAACACAACTCTTGGACACAAATGACAAATAATAAGATGCTTGAACTAAACATTTTCCACAAGCTATAGAGGTAAATGGTTCTTGATAATTAAAAGGTCAAGTTTTTTCAAATTTTTTTTTGGTTAGTTGTCTTTTTACATTTCCTTTCAAAGCATGTTCATTTCCTTTTCAAATTTCTTTGCAATAAAATAATGGTCTACATCTATGTATTCTTCAATGTTATTATTCCATTAGTTTTGTAGTGTGAGATTAATCCTTTACTTGATTTTGTTATTGGATTTTATGCATCTACTAGACCTTCAAAACAAAAGATAAAATGGATAATTTTTGCAACAAACATTCACTTTTACATCATCATTTACACAAAAGAAATACTAACAAAATGAATTTATGTTATGAGCTCTCCATGTTTTTCTTTGTGCACATAATTTTTGTGATGCACCCCTAGGTTTGGCAAATGGTATCAAGGGTAAAAGAACCTGTCAATTCTCAACTTCTTAGTGGAATGCAAACCTAGGACACATTTCCTAACTTCAAAAAAAAAACATGAGTTGGATATATGGGATGGGACTAGGAAAAAATTTAGAAGCGAGAGTTCACAATGGGATGAACCTACACAAAGAAACAAAAAAAGGACAATTAATGTAAGTTGAAGTCAAAATGGTGCATAGATAACATCAAAAACAAGCCAAACTCACAAACACACCATGGCCCAAACTTGAAAAGGAACCAACACTTTTCCTATATTTTGTAAACAAACAACAATGGTTGCATCGAAGTGGTAAAATTTTTTGAGAATCCTAGGAGGGAGTTTCCAAAATTCTTGATTTTGCCAAATTATGAGTCTTGTGCATTTTTTCATGTTCATAAACTTTGCATACAAGTTTTGATTAAAGGAGCTCCCAAGGACAAAAAATGCCCTTGAAGGATTTATGTTTTACAACTTGTTATATACACAATTTAAATGTCATTTGAACAATGTTTCTTGGGTTTTAATGGTCAAGAATCAAAGTGCCAATTTGATTCCCAACCAATCTTTTGTGCATAATTCCTAACCCATAACTCCAAATGGAAAATGCAAGTTCATTTTTGATATTTAGGCCTCAAGACCTTCAGTTCCAACGTTATATTAGGGGCCCAATGTGAACCACATGTACTACTCACACTTTTGTTTTGAAGCTTTGGAACCCGCTCATGATTACACTCCTAAAGTGCTCATCATTTAAGATTGGTTTGGATTCCCTTCCTTGCATTCTTCCACACTTGTGGGAGTGTGCTTGAGTCTTGGGACATTTTTCCTACCTACTTCAATTATCATATTTTAACTTTAATTGTAAGCCCAAGGCTAAAGTCACAACATTGGAAATTAACTTTCACTACTTCTTTTTCATTTTCTAAATTTTTGTTTTTTTTTTTTTGTCTATAGACAAATGATTTTCAATTTTTTTTCCAAATGTTTGTATTTCATACTTCATTCATGAACACTTCAATTGTTTCGTTTTCACCTATTTTGTTTTCATTTTAAAAGATTGTGCCACATTCAATACTCATAAAAACTTTCACACAAGGAAAAGGAAAAAGAAACAATCTTATGTTATACCAAATTCCACTAGCTTGAATATCTAAATGGAGAAATTTACAAAGCAAATATAGGATGGGCCAAAATATCATAATGCAAGAATTTACAAGCCAAAGGTAGGATGGGAAAACTTGAAATTTTCACTTGTTTTCCTTTGATTATTGGGCATACAAATGGAGGTGCAATGTGAATTATGTATTCAATTTATGAAACTTAAAGGTTGGTATCACAAATTTTGCAAATAAGAAACAAAAAAACATATTGGAATATGAGCAAAAGAAATTTGAACCTAAGAAATACAACAAAAAGGAAACAAGCAATCAAATAAAATGTGTAAACAAATATGCAAACAAACAAACAAGCAACAAACCAAACATGCATTAAAAAATAAAGCAAACTAAAAAATTACAAGCATGATTTTTAAAATGCATTAAATAAACTAAACAAAAAAACAAAAAACTTACAACAAATAAAATGAAACAAAAGGCACTTATTTGAAAAGGACAAATCAAAGCTTGAAACAAATTTCTCCAAGCTCTTGGCCTCGCACTTTGCACATATAAAAGGGTGGCGGGGGGGGGGGATACTAAACACATAGTAGTGATGATGGATTGAGCTCAAAGCAATAGCAACAAACCAAGAACAAAAGGGCATGGTTAGGGGCTAATACTTGAACTCAAAGAAGCAACAATGGCAAGTCAAGTTCAAAGTAGTAATAGCAAAGATCAAGAAGGAATGGGAGAAGAAAAAAGTTCATGAAGAAAAAAGAATGGAGAAGGAGGGAGAAAGGAAGAAGAAAAGTTGAGCTCAAGTTTCAAAAAACCTATAAAAACCAAACACAAAAATAAACAACAAGAGAAGAAAAGAGAATTTCAAAGCTAAGAGCAAAACAAAAAACACAAGAGAAAGTTTGAGCAAAATGAGAGGAATAAAGTGAAGAATTTAAAGAAGTGGGGCCCTTTACCATACACATGTAGCCATTGTGCATCCCTAGTTACATTGGATTCTCTAAGTTCTAGAAACCTTACTTAACCTTTGGATTCTAGTTATTTAAATTAGACTCCACTTGGACCCCTAGAAAATAATGTGTGAACCAAATTCAAGTTAAGCCATTAAGGTGACTTAGGTCTCATTAGTTTGATTTTAAAAATTTGTACCCAATTTTCAAGGTCTAGTTTTGAAACTAGGTTAGGTATTAGACTAGATATCACATAATGTTATATTCACTTGTTGTCATTAAAAGAACTAAATAGGTTTATACACTTGGCCCTCTTGTTGTACAATTGGGAGGGCCTACCTTGGGAAGGGATTTTTGGTGAATGGAAGAAGCCTACCAACAAGCTTTGAGGGTCCATTGTCCAAACTCCATATTTTAATTAAGCTAAAAGAAGTGATTCTTCTAATCAAAGAATTTAAACCTTCATAAGGTCTACATTCTTGCACCACAACTTCTTTAATTTGGTTTGGTTTATGTCAAGGAGAAAAATCAATGTTTTGAAATTGCACTTGTAATTGGGATTTCTAGTTCCTTGTACATTAGCCCTATTTTTATACATCCATTAGAAAAAAACCTATGTCAACATTAATTTTGGGCATTTATGACAAACATTAACAAACCTTGAGTGGTTATCAAGGCACTTCTTAGGATTCATAATTGTGATTTTCAAAAAAAATAAATACATGATTTTGGTATATAACCATGGTTACAATTTTTTGGGAAAAGTCAAATAACTGGCCATAAAACAATCAATTCATTGCTACTAGTTTTTTCATGAAAATTGGAAGTTCTTTAGGGTTTTGAAATAATGAGACTTGCAATTCTTTGATTCCAAAATATTGTTAATGATTGGAAGCATGGAACTTGATGGTATCTTAATTCAAACTTTGAAAGGAAATGAAATATTCCTTATAGATGTATGAATGAGTCCTAGTCTTCTTAGAAAGTATCATGAAAGCTAAAATTTAACAAAATTGTTTTAACATAATGTGATTGTGTAATATTAGTTAAAGGTGAATGTAAATTATAGTGGTTCAATTTTGGTGTCATAGAGGCAATTTTTACAAGGTGCTTTGTGTTTAAATGTTTATGATGAATAATTTAACCTTAAATACATTAAATGATGATTCATTTTAAACTAACAAATTGATCATGAAGACATTTGCAAAATTATTTTTCAAAAATAATGCATTCATTATCAATAGTAAACTTTTGAAATAAAAAATATGGATTGGTCAATTGGTTAAATTGTTAAGAAATTCAAATTTTTGTATTAAATTTCACTCCAAATTGTTTAAATTAAGAATGGGTTGAAGAATGAAATGATAAAGTTAAGTGTAAAATCATTTTTTGAGAAACCTTAACCAAATGGTAGTTATGAACTTTTGAAGGGTCAAAATTGGACCTTATTTTATAATTTTTTAAAAAATGATTTCTTTTGTGTTTGTCAAAATTTCTATGCCCAATGGGTACATAATTGAAATATCTAAGTGAGGTTCTATTCTTATGGATTTTATGGGTTTTTCTTTTAGGATTTGCAAAGTGAATTCACCATACCAATTAACAACAACATTTCTCAATATGGGCTTTCACCTAGTTTTAGGAGGTTTCATAAGTGAGTGAAATTGTAGTAATAAAATATTACACTAATGAAATTTTAGAATTTAAAACCATATCCATATGGATAACATATAAAAACATCCTAAGGATTCTTGGGAGTCCCACATCTACTTAAAATGAACCACTATAGCTTGCATTCACCCTTCAATTAAATGGTGAATCAATATTTATCAAATAGTCAATATGATGGACAATCCTCTTTCTAAAAGACCTTAAGATCAATTTTTTGTGTGCATTTTAATTCATTCAACAAAACTTTCTTATTGGGCAAAGTACCCACACTTAAACACAATTTTAAAAATATACACAATCTTTGGAGGTTGCACATTTAAAACTAATTAAAGAAGCTCATGTACTTCTTTCCACATAACACCAAGTACTTCATCCATGATTTTTTACCATCTTGTTGGGTTAAATTAGCTTGAATATATGCTAATAAACTTTCCCAAGGTTTTTTTGCCATGTAGTCGAACCCCCTAACAATATCAAATATTTTGGCACAAGATTTTATGGGCTAACAATGCCTCAAATAAATACAACATGGTTCAGTCCTCTATATTCGCTATCCAAACTCCCATGCAAAAGAACATTACACATGATACATGTGCGCAATGCATGTAGAAAATGAACACGGATCCATCGTTAAAAGTGTTGTCAAAGGTCTAAACTAAACATCTTAGTATACTTTTAATGTAGGTAGTCTTCACATCTCCTTGCATGCCGCTTATCACCATCCAAGTAATGAAGAAACTATAGAATGATGTGATTTTTTCATTTGGTGTTGCATTTTGAGGAATGTTCACCAAGTGCTTTTTTTAAAAATTGAGTTCATTAATTTTTTGGGAACATTGTGGAAAACTTCTATGTTTATAAATGTTGGTTTGAACTTGTCATAAGAGGTCAATCCATTTCATGAATTTTTTGTTGGATTAAACCTTTAGATAAGGACTACACATTCAATTGGGTCTATGACACCTTAATGCTAGAAGTAGCTTGCCCATTATGGATAGAAATAGGTGATTTTAAAGCACAACTATAAGATTGTGAATGATGATGTCGTAAAATGAAAGGAGGTATTTGCAAATTTATGCTTTGTGGAATTTTCTTCCTTGCTTGTTTAGAATTTAACGAAAGAATTAATGATACAATTTGCAAACATCTATGAGTAGTTATAAAAAATAGGGTTTTGGCAAGAATTTTAGCAAAGCAAGGTTCAAGAAACAAATACATTACCATTAAAACTAGTGATATAAGATTACTTACTTCAAACAAGATGCCATACTTGTTTACATAATGGAATTAACATCTCCCAAAGGAAGAAAACAATGTCAAGGGAAAATATATACCTAGTTTTTTGGTTGGCATATAACATGGTAAAAATAATAATAATAAGGATCAAACTTGTTTGGTGTTTGATTATGAAATATTAGGGGATAGGGAAAGCAAGATAAAATGGACAATTTTTGTACCTTGCAATCAACCTAAAAACAAAACAAAAAGTAACAACAAAATTCATCAGAAGATTATTATAGATTGAATGTTTTTAGTTCAATGAATTAAAAGAAATTTTTTCCCTTTTTTTATTTTTTTATTTTCACATTGTAAAAGTAGGTTGAAAGTAGGTTTTTAAAAAGCAAGTAGATTTTGTAGTCTATTTTTTGTAGGGTGAATTCATATTAACTTTTTATCAAATGCATTATAAAACAAATAGAAAGTGGAATGAATTTTCAATGGGCATGTCAAAAATACAATGATTTTTTCATATAAGGACATTTCATCAAGTATTTGTCTCAAGAGCTCCCAAACCATGAAATTATTAGCTAATAATTGGGGATACTTTTCATCTATTTAAAAAACTTACTTGCTTTTAATTTTTTGGAATTAGATTCTTATAAATGTAATAGACATGCCCCAAGTATTTTTGTATTGTACTTCCACCCATGTCGATGTTATTTTATTGTTTACATATGCATGATACATAGTAAAAATGGATAAATGTGGGTATTTGTACTTTTTGTGTATTTTACCATGCTTTCACCTACCAATACTAAAACAATGCACTAGTTGAAGATGAATATTCAAAGAGTAATGTTATTTACTAAACCAATTGATATGGGTTGATAAACTACTTTAAATGTTTGTTACAAGTTCTTTTATTTTTATTACATAACCAATATGAGCTAACTATGAATGTTGTTAACATGCTGGCAAGCTAGGAATGATAAAACGTTAAGGGGCATCCAAATATGTTATTAGAGTTTGAGTTCTTATTCCTTAGATGTGAATTGATTGTTGATGTTAACATTGCAACTTTATTGAAATTTTATGAAACATGGTCATCTAAAGGAAAAAAGACAAGAGGGTCTAAATAAAAAGGGAGGAAGGTAGAACTAAGTCATAATGATATTACCAACAATGCAAAAAAACTTAATGAGTGCATTCATGACAAAAGGAGCCAATGGCACAATTTGAAAATCCTAAAATAGTTTTGACATGGTGACATAATAGCTTAGGGTTTGTTAAACAACATTTAAATCATGTTTATAGTGTTGAAACAATGTTAAAACAATGTTTTAAAACATTGGTCTCTCATGTGTTGTGGATTTGAAATCAATAACCTTAGATTGTGCATAGTTGACAATTTACACACTACTTGCATTACACCTTCATACACCAAACATCTTAAATACCCAACATCTTGACTTTCACATAAACAAACCATCTTGAATACCCAACATCAACTTTGTCAACAAAAAAAATTAAGCTAGTATCTCTTTCCTAACTTTCATTCCTTGAATATGGTAAAAAATTCACTAGGATTTGACCACTATGTTTTGATTCATACTTCCATATAGTCTAAAAATTCTATCCTTAGCTGTTTGCACACTACAATGACCTTATATGGACATCACAATGATAGTTTTTCATGTATTCCCTAGATACAAGAAAATAAATAAAATAAAATTCATTGAAATAACAGAAAAAAGGACTCACTTATCTAAAGCTATCATAATTAACCTTCCAAGAATCTTACAATTTTATCACCCGATTCATGTTGTTTCTTTGTTTTCCTCGGTCATTAATCAAAGGAGTGACAAAGTTTGGAGTTGTTAGATATTTTAGAATTGTGAGCTACAAGATGCTTGGTAATTATGAGATAATCTAGAATGGCAACTTGTGTAAAGCCATGAAGGTCACAAAAGGTTATGAAACAAGGGTTCCAAAGTGAAACTTTTAGAGCAAAGGATGAAAGGTCTAAAAATAAAACCTAATAAAACCCCACTAGGCACCCTATAACTATCATAATTAGGTGGAGTTTTGGTTTAATGAGAAGAAAAGAAAAAACATCGACAAAACTAGAATAGGTGGAGAGGGGAAGTGACATGCCCTTCTAGGCAAACCTTCAAGTTAGAGGATTCACCTAGTTGGGGCCCATGTTCAAACCATTATAGGGCACCCCCCCCCCATGGCTTGGGTTGTGAGTCTAAGTGTTGGACTGGGTTCAACTTTTGGTTGCACAACATTCATGAGTCACATAGGTGCTTACAAGTGAAGGTCGAGGAAAGGGGCGCGAGATGTTCTCAATGCACTAAATATTTGGACTCGACACAAGTTTGTAGTTAGACCATGAGACGAAAGATGGTAATCTCAAGCGACAAAGCTTTGAACCACTTGAAAAGTTTGCAACAGGTTGAGTTCCACCCATCTAGGGGTCAAGGTTAGCCAAAGGTTACAAGACAAATCAAAATGCCAAAACTCACCAAGTGCATGGCTTGCCATGTGCAAGTAGTTTAGGTGTTTAACAAGGAGCATGGACAAAGGTGAAGACACAAGAGCATCGAGGTGGATCTAGGTGTGATAGGAAGTGGTTGGGGGCTGGGCCTAGGAACCCAAAGCCTCTGACGAAGGTTTTGGCATAGGCAAGAAGGAGCTGTGGCAACAAGGAAAAAGGTTTGAGGAGTTTGTAAAGCTTGGTTTTCTTCACGACAACTAAATGGATTTTTCCAGTGTACTTTGTACTGTTGTGTTTGCTCAATGGTCGTGGAAATCTGGTGTTAGCGAAGTGCACAGGCAGGTAGGGGCCACAGATTTTGGGCTGCCCTACCCAAGGGAAGTGCCATATCTCCTTGGGACATAGCACTGAAGCATGACACATGGCACTCATTTATTTTACACCTTTATTAAATTTCTCTCAACAAGGTGATTTTGCCATCATCGGCTCATGTTTGCAATACAAGTTGCAGTACTGTTGTTTCCCCCCGCCCCTCTCCCCCCATTTGATTCTGGCCAGGGTGAACCAGCACCCATGGAACCAGGAATCCAGCCAGTTCCATGTCCTGGTTTGAATTAAACTGGAACTGGTTCCAAAACTCGGACCTGATTCTTCTGATTTGGTTTTTCCTACCCAAATCCCGCAATTCGAACCCTCCTCCAAACTGCGTAACTGTCCAACACTGGTCTCCACTCTCCAACAAAATTGCTTTCATTTTGAAAAAGTTAACACTAAGTTGGCACATTCTGCATCAAACAAATTACCCAGAAAAAAACACACTCCCAATTATCATCAATGCATGGGACAAGCAATTAGGCCTATATTTGTAAAAGCTCTCTTCAAGGGAGAGTTCCTCGTCCATGGCTTCTTCCTAAGACTGTCAGAGTTGGAAATAAATAAAGCAGCTTTTAGATCTCCAGACAAAGAATGCAGTAACCATTAACATGTATGTACTCTTGGATTGCATGAAGTAGAGTCTTCCAAAAGAATGAGGGAATTGAAGACAAGAAGTCCAATGAAGTGGCAGGAGAAGTTAAGGAGTTTTTTTTTGGGGGGAGGGAGGGAGTGCCGAGATTAGTTTAAGTTGTCCATCTTCTTTCTTTCTTTCTTTCTTCCTAAACTTAACATTAGCATTCATTATACTCTTAAGTAGTTTTTGTCCCCTTCCTAGTTCTGCAACTCTTCACTGAGCAGACTAATAAATAATATGTCTCGTCATGAATGTGCAAATTTGCAGCATAGTTTGAAGGGATTTGCTAATTCACAGCTCTCATTATGCCTTCATAAGGCCATCAAATATGTGTGTGCTCCAACAAAGTTCAGTAGTTAAGATTGTTGAGCATGGTGGACAAATCATTGTGTTTAAGATTGTTGATCATAGTTGACAAATCATTGTGTTTAAGATTGTTGATCTATATCATAGTTGACAAATCATTATAACACAAACAATAATCAAGGTAGGCTAAGTTAATTATGTTACAAATCTAAAACTGCTTAAACCAATACTCCAAAGTCAACTATGAATTATCTTCTTTTGGGGAATTTTGATCATCCAGTAATTAAATGAACACCTTTGAAGATGATCTCAAGAACATTATCAATCCTGACATTAGCAGAGTAAAGTAACCAATCTAGAAGCAGCTCATTGGGGGGAGAGTCTGGGAGGGAATACATGTGTCTTTTACAAAGCATTTGAGCAGGCCAAAAACCCACAACAAATGCACATCATGTTAAAATCAAAAGAATTTTTGTCAACAGATCTGGATTATGTACCGAAAGAGTATTCTTTAAATTAATTAATTATTTGACAAACATGTGTCAAAGTGACCAAGGGTACTATGATATGTTGGGGAATGTAAGTAGTAAGGCAGTCTATAGCTACTAGGTAGGTGGAGGCATGCATGCATGCATGCGGATGGTTAGAACAATATAGGAAACTATAGTGGTTAGCTGTGGGACAAGAATACAATGAAAAAGTGCTTCCTATCCACACACCATCCAGCCTGCATGGTGCATTGAAGAGAACCTCCAACACCAGTTTCAGCCCCCCTCTTTTAGTATGGTATAAAATGGAGCTTCTAGTTGAAGCTAATTTATTTTGTTGATGGAACCTATGACTTAATTTCTGACATCATTCTTCGTGTTCTTAAAACTTCTGGTTTATAGTGGTTCAAAGAAAAAACTGAAGTAGGTTTGTTTCCAAATCAATTTTGGTTCTCTGCATGCACATAGCCCAAGATTGAAGATTTTACAATAAGAAGTGAACTTACCAATGACTTTTTGGAAAAAGTACTACTTGCATACCTTGAAAACAAAACAAAAAGTACTTGTGTGTGTAGAGAACCGAAGCCTCTATTTGCAAAAAGGTTTGCATGTTGGTTCTAATTTTAACAAGAAGCTACTTCTTGGGTCTAGTTCCAATAGGAAGCGGATTTTAAGTTTGATTCTAGTTCTAGTTTTTCAAAATTAAAAACATGTGAGCATTTCTTCGATTATCCCTTTCGAATGACACTTTACATTAGTCTTGGTTTGTTTTGACAAACGATTGTCATTTGCATTTTAAAATATTTTTTGTGCATGTTTGCAATGGTTCTTTCCTCGATTTGACATTGACTTTATTTGGATGACAATTGATTTTCAAATGTTTCTTGGTTTGTTGGGCCTTGCTCCCATTTGGGATGGGACTTTCTCATCAAAAAAATTTAGGATGGCTTGCATCATATATTATCTAGTTTCATACTAGTGAAACTAGATTTTGAATTTAGATGTTGGAGGTGGTTTGGATATTTGACTTATTTACACATCATAGGCATGTGAGGATGCTTGTGGCTTTGTTTAGGCTAGGGGCTTTTTGTTTGGAGAGTGTTTTGGTGTGATGGCTTTGGTTTGATGCTAATTGCAAAGCAAGACTTGTTTGTTTGGTGTGTTTAGCTTGAAGTTTTGTAATTGGTCAATGTTCCAATTTGGTGCTTGTGTTGTCAAAGCAAAAGTTGTTTTGTGTTGATCATGCTGATGGCAACATTTGGATTTGTCTTCTTATCATTTAATATTCAAAATAAACATTTGTTCATTTTTTTGGTTTTTGTTTAGCTTGGAGTTTTGTTGATCAATGTTGCAATTTGTGTTTGTGTTGTGAAAGTGGGAGGTGTTGTGAATTAATTGTGTTGGTGGCAACATTTGAATTTATTTGTCTTGTCATTTGACATCCAAAGTAAATGTTTGTTGAAGTTTTTATTTGTTGTTTTAAACAACTCTATGAAAGCAAGTAGCAATCATTTGTAGTTTGCCGTTATCAAAATGCCTTTTATTTGCATTAAAGAGATTTGTTGGTGGTCATTTACATCAATTTGTTGCATCCATTTATGCACACATAATATATGCAATGTTTTTCTGTCTATCATTTATAGTAGTGATTCAAAATGTTTTATCTTTTAATTTACTATTGAAAATATCAATCATTTTTTCTTTTTATTTGATACTAAAAGAATTTTTTTGATAGGCTTCTTAATCTATTAAAAAATGGTTTTGGGTTTTACGGATAATTGTTACTAGAAAAAGAAAACCAAAATGTTTTAATGAAGGGAATTTTTTTTAAAAATATTTGAATGCAAGTAATAGAAAATAGTTGAATTGTGTTTAATATGCAATGTTCAAGATTTTCATGTTTTGTTTGTTGTTTTTTCCCTAAACATTTTACTATATTTCATGAAATTTTTCCTTTCTATTATCAAAAAAACTTTAAATATTCACAAGATCTATTTTGTCATTGTAATAAAGTTTGACCATCAAGTCAATTTTGTGCAATCAAACCATTTCATGAACCCATTAAGGAAAAAAATTACTAATGAGTTTTCACCTACATGTCGTTCTCAACTTTTTTTTCAATTGTATAATTAATTCTATTTTAAAAAATTCCATGTGGATGGCTATACCTATCAATAAATTGATTTTTTAATTAAATTAACATGTCCCAACCCTAGCCTTGGATTCATAACCAAGGTTGGGGAAAAGCAATAAAGAAACATGTTGAAAATAAACTAAAGCAAGAGAGGCACCTTAAAACATTATAGGAGCCACAAAGGGAAATACTTTTGAAACTCATGGGATGAACTAACACTTTAGGAGTTGGGAATTTTGAAATGTCCTAAATTTTTGGGACAAAAATTATGATTGGCAAACCTTGTGCAAATCAAAAGGAAAAATATAAAATTAAAAAACCTTTAAAGTGTGAACATAAAACATGAGCTTGCATTCTCCATTTGGAGTTATGAACTAGAAGTTATGGCCCAAAAAAAGGTCAAGAATCAAAATGGCAATTTGAATCCTAACCATTAAAACCCAAGAAACTTAAGCCAAATGACCTCCAAATTGAACATTCAATATACCTTTGTAAAGATCTTTTCAAGGGCTACATTTTTTCCCTTTGAAGCTTGTCAATCAAAGCTTGTATG
>Ga0209611_10003411_pt1 | contig 27607 bp, 20 predicted proteins | sample S1TSphgellanicum_3_FD_187693 | JGI IMG/M metagenome (GOLD analysis project Ga0209611, IMG submission 187693) | Host-associated microbial communities from peat moss isolated from Minnesota, USA - S1T2_Fc - Sphagnum magellanicum MG (SPAdes) (version 2) | ecosystem: Host-associated > Plants > Peat...
CTCCAAGAATTTTGTTGCTATCTTAACACCATGGTTGGCCATAACCTTTACCTCGCACCATTTTGAGTAATGATCGATAACGATAAAAATGTATTTGTTCCTTGACATGGTTTCAGGTAATGGCCTCGCAATATCCAGGGCAACCCTATACAACAATTCACAAACATGTATGCTTTTCATTTCCTCATCTTCTGAGCGCATGCTACCCACTCTTTTCACCATTTGGCACTATTGGCACATTTTTACAATTGCCTTTACATCCTCTATTCTATTATGCCAGAAGTATTTGTGGTAGATTTCAGCTAAGATCCTTTGTTATCCAAAGTGCCCCAAATCTTCATGCATTTGGATTACAAGTGCCATTCTCTCCTCTGGTTTGGGCATAAACAATCCCTTGAAATAGAGCCTTTGCTCCTACCAATAATAATTGGTTATTTTCTTTCTAGCCTTCTTGCTTTCCTCAAGGTCCATTATGTCTAGTAGTATGCCTTCTCTCAACAACCCCATGCAAATTGCGTCCTTCTAGATGTTAATGTTCCTTATGTCCATTTCACATGTGTCTTCTTCATTAGATTTTGTATGACCTAACTCATGGTCACCAAACTCAAATAATTCCTGAGTAGCCAATACAAGCTCCAATTGCTACTATCTATCATAGTATTTAAGTATATTTCTTTTTAGTGTTTGCTTACCATCAGTGGTATTCAAAATCTAATTTTCTTCATTGCCTACTACTCCCACATCTTCCATAAGTGAGTCAGTCTCCTCATCTTGGTTTACCTCCGTTACAACGTCAAGCATATACAATTGGTGATCCTCTAAACAACGCCAGTGGTTGATGCCAATATAACATCTATGGTGTTGTGTTAGTTTCCTTGATAGTCTCCTGAAACCAAACTAATCTGAACCCTCACCAGTTTGAATACAGAATATCCTTTCTTCTATTTTAGGTGTGTTAGCTTGTACTGTTCCAATATCTTAGATCTCTTCACTGAAATTGTCATCATCCGTGGCTTGACCCACTAGGTTTCTACTTAAAACATCAACATTTATACATTTAGTCATGGTTGGTGCAGTATTTTAAAACTGATATCCTGTAACATATCAATCCACCTACCTCTCTTACTAGGCGCATCTGATAGTTCCTAACCATTCAAGCAGCTTGTGATCTATTCTCAAAGTGAAATGGTTCCTATGTAGATATTATCTAAAATGCATAATGCCCCATATCAGTGCGTAACATTCCCCTTCCATGGGGTGAAATTTCCTTTGTGCTATTATTAAACTCTTGCTGGCATAAGCCACCATTTTCTCAAGTTTGCCTTCCTTCTGAGACAAGATGGCACCAATGCCTTTTGGTGACCAATCAACATCAAAATAAAATGGTTTCTTGAAGTTAAGTCGTACAAGCACAAGAGCATCTATAAATGCTCTCTTTAGAGCCTCTAATGCCTATTAATTGTCTAGATTCCACACAAAATCAACATTTATTTTTGTCAACTCAAACAACGAAACAGCCAATTATGAATAACCCCAAACATAATTCCGGCAATATCCAATCAAACCTAGGAAAGACCTGATGTTGGTAACCGTCTTTGGTTTTGGGAAATGTAATACTACATCAATCTTACCAAGATTTGGTTTGGTGCTTTCATTACTAACCACATGACCTAAAAGGGTGATTTTTTTGCAACAAAACAGCACTTGCTCGGGTTCAATTTCAAGTTTACTTCTCTAAGTGTTGAAAATGTTCCTCCCAATTTTTGTTGTGTATATTGAGATCGTCAACAAATATCTTTAAGAATTTGTCTCCCAACTCCTTAAAAATTCTTGACATTGTTTTGGTGAAGGTGCTAGATGCATTTAAAAGACCAAATGGCATGATTGTCCAGTCATACAGCCGAGTCTTAGTAATTAATGTTGTCTTCTTCATATCTTCAAGAGCCATCCGAATCTACCAGAAACCAAATTGCAAATCTTATGCAGTAAACCAAGTTGATTTTCCCAGTTGCGAAATCACATTGTCAACAAGAGGCATTGGAAACAAGTCCCAGTGGGTCTACATATTGAGTGGTCGATAATCTCCATAGAAGTGCCTACTCCCATTCCTTTTTATTGGCAGGGTAACATAACATGCATACTCAGAATTACTAAGTTTCATTTTGCCCAAATCTACTAAAACATCAATCTATTTTTTTACCTCTGCATTTTCCCAGTAGGATAGTCGACCAGGAGACACCTTGCAAGGTGGGAAACCTTGTGTGTCCATGAAATGTTCCCCAATAGTGCAACAGCCCAATTCCCCTTTGTTCCAAGCAAACACATCTTGGTAACATTCCAAGACCTTCTAGAGTTGTTGTCTTTTTTCTTCATCCAGGTTAAGATTAACTCAAATCTTCTAGCAGATCTCCTTCCACCTTGTACTTCCCTCATGATTGTTAGACAATATCAACTACTCACTGTAATTATTGTGAGAGCCATCACTTTTTGTTTAATGAACTTGTAACAGTAAGGGGATTTATGCACAACTTGTAAATTCAAAGATGACTTGCCTTCTTTCTCTGCATCAGAAACCCATTTAAGCCAATCAGCATAATTGTTTGCATTTGTTATTTCTTCTTTCATAAAATCATCAACCGGCCCTTGTAGTATCAGTTGCAAGCATTAGATCTTCAAGTTCAGTATTCCCAAACTCATACTCATCACTTATTGGTTTAGCTAGTCGAAGCCCTCCATCACAATGTTCATTATTATCAGTATCAATGTCTGAATCTGACACAAGTACATCCACCTATTTGGACATGATGGGATCATACAGAGATGGATTCCTAATAGTCATGTTCGAATCTCCACTCACATGCGTGCTTTGCAAAACAACAGCAACATCTCACATCAAATTCTTTCAATTCATTCTTTGCAGCATATTTACCATAATTAATGGTAATACTTCCACATTAGCTCATGGACCATGTTTTACTTGGATTAAACTTCATTCCACATCCACAGTCACACCAATTTTTATTAAGAAATCCAAGCTAAGCAATACATCAGAACTGTCTATATCTACCACCATGAAGGTCATAATGCACTGTATGCTTCCAACCTTGATAAGTACTTCATCAATTCTACCCAGAGCCTATGTAACGACTTCTAATGCAGTTTTATAAATTTCAAACCCAATAACCAGATGCATCATGCCCAATTTTCTAACTACAACAACAACCATAATAGACATAGATGCTCTAGTATCCACCAACCCCTCAACAACATAGTTGTTTATTTCCACAAGCAAATGCAGGGTTTTGCCCCGATATGTCTTGTTGATGCATATCTTCCTGAACGTTGGAACTATGGAAACCATAGATACCTGATTATCAGTTGCCTCTGAATCTTTCTTTTGTCTAACCAACCTTACTAGACTTTCAAGGTGTTCAAATTCCCCTATAATCATAAGGATTGTCTCCATAGGTGAAAGGGAAATCTTTCCTTTTATGAAGTGGGAAAGAATTTTGGATCTGACTGAAGTGTCCCAGCTTACACCTATCCCATCTCATGTAGTTTCATGGGTTGGTACAACTCCTCCTGGTGCTACGTCAACATGCATCCTCCTCCTAAGCACTCGAGTGTAAAAGAAGAGATTTTCATTCCTGCAGAGCTTGTTAAGCTATTGCCTAGTTGCCTCTTCATCATTTAACAATACCTCCAAAAAGTTTGCTACTCCAGAGTGGGTCTTCCGATCCGTGGGTTTCTTCCAACACTTATCCTCAAAATGACATAATCTTGAACAAAAGGAACATTTTATTCCACAATTTTCTGTCCTATGAAACATGCCACACTTGGCACATTTTGGTCGTGGCTCATTTAATCTCAGACAAGTGGTGACCAAATGGTCTCCTCCCTTGTAGATTTGGCATCCTCCAAACACAGTGGAAGAAGATGATGCCTTTGGATTGTGCACATTTCCTTTGAAAAAATTGATAAGTGTGTTGTTTAACATAATGACCTACTTCTCCATCATGGTTTCTAAGGCCCCTTCTTCTTGTTCCTCTTTCGGAGGTTCATATGGGGTTTCTCCAAGCTCACCCAACACTCTTTCTAGTTCTATTGTAGCACCCATTAACTTTTCAATATTTGCAAACGTCCTCACCACACACAATTTCTAAATTTCTGGCTTTAATCTAGCCAAAAATCTCCTCTACTCAACGTTTTGTATTCTGCCCCTTTGAAATAGCTTGTTGAAATGTTCAAAGTATTTTTGAACTCTCTCCTTGGGTTCTTATTTGATGGCATCAAGCTTCATGCTGATGTCATCAGCATCAATGTCTCCATACTTCTATATTATTAGAGTCCATAACTCAGCCCAATCGGCTAGTGCTGGTTGCAACCTCCTAAACCATTATTTAGCCCGCCCTCTCAAATTCAACTTTGCAATTTTGAATAACTTGTCTGAATTCAAATCCCGCACTTTTGTAGCCATAGTAAGTCTTTATGCCCAATCATTGACATCCTCATGGTCTCTACCCCAAAACAATTCATCCATACCTTGTGGGCTTGTCATACTACAACTTCCAATTTTAATCTTAGTGTAACCTGCTGTAGATCCATTATTTCCATTTCTCTTGGAGCAGGTGGTTGACACTACACCTAGTATCTGTACACCTTGCATCATATTTTGGATTGAAGAAAAACCCAGGTCAAGAAATGGTACTCACTTGATTAGATGGATATCCATTACTGCTTATTAGATCCTACACTGGTCTTCTACCACAATGCCAATTGGTACAAGGAACTAGCATGGATCATGTTGAAAACATCACACCCTGCTTTTGCCTCAAGATAGTCACACCCGTGTCCCTCAGAGATGAGAACCCTAATGATACCTAAGTTTTAATGAGTGAAATTTTAAGGTTTTCATGACAATCCCTCTTCATCAACATCTCAAATGTCAAACTGAATTGTGGAACTTATGTTGAGTTTCCACATCTTCAGTCACTACAATCCATCAATTTAGTATTAGTTCAGAAATTCAGATTGATCTCCCTCCATTACAAGTTTCAAAGGCATGATGTTAAATGGTAGGGTGGAGAAATTTTGTTCATCTGTAGACTCTAGTTGGTACTGCAACCGTTGCTCCGCATCCCACTATATTCTCCAATTCAAGATGCGAGATCTTGATCCCAAGTGCTCCACCCTTATAACTCGGTCTCCATTTCGAAACAAATATTCTACACCAAGTATGTAGAGTCTAACAAAATGGTTAGATGAGATAGAAAGCTAGGGAATCCAAATGTCTCCTATCCTAGGTGTACTATTATGTCTTTCAGGAATTGAAGATGAGATTTTATGCAAGGTATGAAGTATAATGATATTGCCTTTGTAATTATGAGGTTGATTCCCAACCCCCTGCTCCATCCCTTATCTTCATCCAAACTTGAGCACAAATGCAAAAACCATTATGGGTTATTTCCATTGCAACATCCCCAATCTGAACTTCATTAGGATTCACACCCATAATAATCATTATGCCAAATCCCAACATTCGCAGAATTAGGGCTCCTAATTGAGTTTTGTCTTGCCTTTTTAAATAATCAAACCTGACAACTAATTGTTGTTCATGGATCTTTTATGTAATGTCATTCATTCCAATCTCACTTTCACTAGATGATGACATATTGTCCTAATCGTCTTCATAATCCAACTATAAGGGAATTTCAACACTGTCACCAACAGAACCTAGCTCTGATACCAAAAAAAAAGGGAAGATTAAAAGAACAAACCTAATTACATATTAAAGATTTGAACAAAATTAGAATTTCTAGCATCCTATAAGCAATAATGTTACTTCATACTGTCAAGAAGGAATTATGTTAATGTCTACTTATTCAACAGAACCAATTCATGTACCTACAAATTGGCAAGTCTGTTACAACTATTCAAATCTTCATCATACATCTCCTTAGTGGCCATGGACTACTAGCTACCAAACTCCAATTCATATTACTAAGAATCCAAAATCTATTGAGGTATGGCTTTTGAGGTCAGAACTCTCAAGGTTCACTCAGTTCGTATGAACTATTAACCATTTTCCCACTGGATGCAACAATGCAATATAACATCAAATCTTTTATCTGAAAACCTAAAACCTGTGGACCTTTGGATTCAAATGTTTTTGAAAAACATGACTTTGAGCAATAAGCACCAGGTTCATTTAGAACCGTATAAGAGGGCAAATTCTTATACAATAATGTACTACAAGTTTTTCTCTTCAAGCTTCCCCCACTCTTGACCTTGTTTTTCTCATTTTGCCCTACCTAAGGACACCCCTTTGAGGCTTCTAGCATTCACTCTGGCAGCTAACTACAACATGGATTCAAAGTATTGCAACAAAAAGTTCCCCTTCCCGAATGCATCTTAACTTCTATGTGCCCCTTAGTTCCACAGCTTGGACCCCTTCTTTCTTCATCATCCCTTAGCATCAACCCCTCATATCTATCCTTGCTTCGATCTACACTACTACTTTGCTAAGTCATTGGCACAGTGAAGTTCATCAACGATTAACTAAGTAGTCTACACAAGCAGAAAATTTCATACCAGAAAAAACATGCCACCTCTTTTCTTCATTTTGCTTCTTATCTTACCTTCCACCATCAATTTCGCAAACCTTTCTTCAATGCAGTCGCTCCCTCCACCATCCATCTCTCGACGTAGCTCTTGTTTTCCATAACACACAAACAAACAAGGTTGCCTACCCATGCATTCCTTGCAAGAGCAATGAAATAATTTCCGCCGCAAGCACACAAAAAATTGACAATTATTGACAACAATCAAACAAAAAACCGAAACCCTAAAGCCCGTTGTGTTCACGGTATTAGAGTGACTTTTTGTCTGGTCACACTTGACCTTGCTCTTTGTTTAGGTTGTCTTTTGTTGCCATGCCTCAAAGGTCAAAATGTGACAAAAAAAATTTCATTTGTTTCAAAACAAGTATTTCCATTTGTTGTTGTGGGACAAAACAAGTGTCATTTGTTTCAAAACATGTACTTCCATTTGTTGATGTTTTGCTCTAATTTTTGGGATAGTTTGTCCAACAAATAGAAAAACTAGTTCAAAGATTCAATTTGAATAGAAAATAGCACTTTTAAAATTGTAACCCTGAACCCAAACTGCCCACTTGGAATTGCATCTTTTTAAATATACATTTGCCTCTATACCCAATAACCACCATGGTTGGGGAAACTAAAGGAACCATATCTACAGGTTCCGACATATTTTTAAAAAATAAATTAGAAACCGTACACAGAAGGGTTATCAAATACTTAAAGTATACAAGATTTAAGACCACATATTTACCTAAAAATAGATACCCACACAACAATGGTACTAACCAATGTTGGGCAGGTACCTAGTTTGGTTTGTTAAAATCACTGGTTCCAGTTTTGGTTAGTTAAAACTGAACTGGAACTGGGTGTGATTCTTGGTTCTAGAAAAATCAGAACTGGATTATTTTTATGTGTGGAACTGAAACTAAGATTTTTGAGAGGAAAAAAAAAACTAGAATTAAGGGTTAACCAAAGGTTAATTGAAAATTAACTAGCATTTTCATTGTGGGTTATCTAGAACCAGACTGAAAATTTTGGGAATTGGAACTGGATTTTTATTTTTTTTGGAAAGAGCCAAACATGAAACTAGATTCCCAATTCCATTTATTTGCAGAACCAGAAACATTCTAATTTATTTCTAGGAACAAAACCAGAGGTTCTACTGCCCAATACTGATTCTAACCAGTGTTGGGGGCTGTATTGATGGAACCTTGGTATATAAACTGGTATAGATCCTGGTATAAACAAACCCACCAAAACTGGTATAACTTTGCCCCAATGCTTTTTCACTATGTGATTGATTTTCTTGACAGTAGGATCTCTCTTGTCTGTAAGAGAGTTGAGAAGATAAAGATCATTCTTTATTCCCTCCTGGGCCCTTTGGCCCATTGTATGACTTTTTTGCCTGCACTTTACAGTTTTGTTTTACTCCATTGTCATGAGTCAAGTGGATAAGTAATGGATTAGTGATCCTAGTGAATTCCATACAAGCCTCAAACAAGCTGCCAAGAAGAAGAAGACGCCTTCCAGAAGTCACAAAGCTTTGTGGTCCCACAAATACAAACGGAGACACGGTTGGACACCTTGTTTGTCAAATAGGTGTGACTTGAGTGATGTGGGGCTTTTGCCGCGGTTTTGGTTGTGGGACAGGGTGGTCACTTTCATACCCTCTTAAGGATGACAACAGGGTTGGCCAAGTGTTTTGGAAGGAATATAGGACTTTTGCCACCATTTTTCATTGCGGGACTAGTTGGTCACTTTCAAACCCTCCTAAGGATGATAACATACACGGTTGGCCAAGGGTCTTCTTCGAAGGAACGTAGTAGGACTTTTACCACTATTTTTGGTTGTGGGACTAGGTGGTTGTTGTTTCAAACACTCTTACTAACAAATGACAACACAGTTGGCCAAATGATCTCCCATGGATGTTTGACTTATATTAATACCGACACGGTTTTCCAGCTGGGACCAGAAAGCTTGCAATTTGAACCCACAATCAATTTCAATGCAGCTATGGTCCCAATCACAAGGCCCAAGGGCTCAAAGCTAGGTGGTTGTTGGGATGGTCCTACACTAACTTAGTCCAAGTACTCAATTCACATGATTGTCATCTTGATCCAGTCTTATATTATGTGATGGATGTTGTTGTGAGACAACACAAAGTATCCTGAAATCATTGCTCCGCAATAGATGGGAAATTAAGGCTGGGCAAAAGCTGTAGGGACTCTCATCATCATCAGCAAAGTGGGTGTGACTTCCATGCATGCAATCTTTTGTTCTAGTCCCAAGTTCTGGTTCCATGATTGTGGTTTGGAGTTTGGACTGTTGTTCTTGGAAAGACTACCTAATTTACCCAATTACTACAACCTATGAGAGACCCTTTTTAAACCTTCAACAATTGTTTTTTGTGACAGCTTGTAACACTTTTTTTTCTCAACTTCTTTCTTTTCAGGAAGGGCCTTTCATATTGCAAGAGTCTTAAGAAAGAAGTGGTCACTATAATTCTCTTACGGAGGATGGGGGAAGGACAAATTGCCAGAATCAACCTTTTTTGTATGACTCTGGAGTTGTTAACAACAGTTGCCTGAATGCTCACCTTTGGGCCTTCTTAAATTATCAAAAAACAAACAAAACCTCTGATGTTGCTGTGGCTTAGAGCCTGGATTAGGGTTTACAGTATTTAATTTCTTTAAAATGTTTGGTTTTGAATAGACCTCAAAACAAGCACACTACCAGACCATTTACAATTTTTTCAAAAACTTTGTCTAGTGATGTTGTATAGTGTACTACATAAATTTCACATTTTGATTTGATGTTTCACTGCTTCTCTTCCTGTGTCCTTGACAGAACAGACAACACAAGTCTGAGCTTATGCATGCACACTTGTTAACAAGTCTGAGCTTATGCACGCACACTCGTTAAAAGTATTGTGACAGGGATTTTCTTTTTCTAGTGGATGTCAAACACAACTCTCAATGTATAGGAAAAGGTACTGTTATGGGGGCTTTTTGTATTTGAGATCCCTGAAGCTAGTAGGTTGAAGGAGGTAAAAAATTTGAAAGGCTCCCACAGCAGGACCTTCTTCAGGCTATTTTTTGGAAGATTCAGTAGAACGAAGATAAGTCTTAGGTAAGTCTGAGATAAATGAGAGACAGATTCAGACTGGGAAACGACCTGAAAATAGAAAGGAAAAAAAATGCCCATGATTTATGTTTCAAGCAAATGTGTACTCTCATTTGTGTGATGTAGGACATGTTTATGGATAGGGATGAGGAAATCACTTGCACACTATTTTCAATGTGGTAAACACACATAGAAGCGCACATAGCTCATGTGAGTGGATCTGCCCTAAAGGCGGAAAATCAAAAGTTATCACAATATCACATCTAATAAAAGTTGTCACACATTACAGACTAGCTAGAACCTGGGCAGGTAATGTGTTGAGGGTTGTCAGTGGTGGGTTACATTCTGAGACTTGAGTAATTAGCATACTTCATAATAACTTTCAGAACATCAACATGCTACCTATACAAAACCTCCACACTGTATGTTGCCATTCATTGATAATCATGTACATGTGACTTGCCTTGCCGAAAACCTCTTTGATTGTGGTACACTACTGATCTGTAATTATAGGGGTCCATGACTCTATATGTACTGAAATCCCTTTAGTGTGCATGATTGTGAGTGGTTTTGCCCTTGTTTCAAAATATGTCTATTTGTTCTACATTATGTTGTCAATATCATATGCGTAAAAGAACATCTCCATGCACAACACTAAACTGGCATGTACACAGTATTTTGGGTGAAGTGAACTTTTTGAATAGTGTGAAACTGAGTTTGGACTTGTAAATATGCACATGATATAGCAACCTTCCAAAGCTTTTTAAATAAGTATGTAAAACAAAAATTACCGCTTCTAATTGGAAGGCCATAATGATCAACCCATGTGACAGAAATTTAAGTAGTCTCTTAATTTCTATTGGTTTTCATGTTTATTGTTGAGGAAGGGGGAAATAACTAACACTCTATGTTTGATGTGATAAATGGATAGAGGCCCAAATATGGGCTGAGGGTGGAGATACTTTATGGATGAACTACTACAGATGTTAACCCTTGAAGTGATAGAACAACGTTGCATGTTGGAAACAAAACATCCCATCCCAAACTAAGTGCTTATGAGAGATGTTGGAATGTGAAGCTTACAATTGTTCAAAATTTAGCCATAATCTAATCTACAAATGTTTATCTGCAAATGTCTTCATATATCTTTGGATCAATTTTGTTACATATTGTCATAGCGATTGGAGGTGCAAACAAGATAAAAAGAGTCAACCTTGCTCATTTAGGTGACAACTTCAAAAAAACAACGGGTTAACAATGGGTTTGCTTGTCAAAATGATTTGGCAAACTAGTCCATTAGTTATTGGAAGTGGTGGATTAGAATCCATGACTTTTACATGACAATTTTTTAAAAAACTATTAGTAATATATAAAGGTGGAAATAATTATTATATGTGATTATGGGTGCAATCATAAAATAAAGAGCCTATAATGCTTCCTCAAAAAGCAATGAGGGATGAAAACACACTACACATGATAACATAATTGTGTGACAACTTGTTGCATTGTCAATCATTGACCATGGAACAACTAAAATGATTAAGATGTGAAAAGGACTAAAAATTTAATATTTTGTATGATGTGATCACATCATATGAATTTCATGAATGGTTTTTGAGTTGTTATAACATGTTGGACTTTCAAAAATTGTTATAAAAATTGCATCACAATCCATATTACATGATTGTGAACTTAACATACTTATTAAAATGCCTAGTTGAATAATTATTTTTGACATGGAATGTAAGGTGATGCCATTGATACAAAGGAGGACAATTTGAAAAGATTTTGATGATTATACTATTGAGATATACAATGAAATATATATTTTTTCATAAATTATTTTATTCATTTCAATTAATAATTTCACTTCTTATTTTTCAAATATAAATGTTTGATACCTTTATGAATTGTTGATAAAGTCCAAAAAAAACAAAAAAAACCAAAACATTTATTTAACCTTGCCATACGATTTGTGCAATATAATGCATCTTGCTTATATAGTGTATTTACATTGTTATTTTGGCCATTTTAAGCCTTTGTATGGACTCCACATATATGCTCAAAAATATTATTTTAAACACACTTTCACCTTAGGTTAGCTAATCATGTTAACATGGCACAATAAGATTGGTTATTCATGAAAAAAAGATTTGATTTCATGATTTATAAGTCCAAAAAAACTTTATATATAAAACTTTACTTATGACCCCGAAAAACGTTCCATTGTACTCTTATGTTAATGCTTGTGTTGAAATTTCCAATAATATCTTCTTCTTTTTTTTCAAGTCCTTTTAAAGGTCCTTTAAGTAGTGAAAACACTAATTATATTAAATTTTAAATGTTCTTGAATTTTATATTGATTAGATTGATTTCAAACTTATCCATATTATGTTCCCATGGAATATTGTGAATGTTGTTATCTAAATTAATCCCAAAATTTTAACATTAACTTAAGATACCACCTTAAAACATGAAATATTAAATAATAGTTACAATTAGCATTTTTTATGTGAGAAATTTGCCAAAATGTGAAAAATTAAAATGAAAACATATTATGCACAATATTTCCATATTTTCTGGAAAGCAATTGCAAATTTCCAGAAATTGTTTTTGAAAAACTTTCGCTTTATTTGGATTCTAATTTTTAACTAGTTTTGTTTACTGTTTAAACAGGTTCTAAAAATTTGTCGATGTTTAATGATAAATGTTTCTTGGGAATGCTAATAATGATGTAACATTATAAAAAAAAATTAAATATCATTGGTTAGCATTGCCTTGCTACATTGGACCCTATGTCATTTTGAAATAATTCCAAATCACTAGAAATGAGAAAAAAAAAAAATCACACTTTTTGTGTTTTGTAATTATTTTAAAATATTTTATGTTCATTTAATGTATTTAAAATTATTCCACATGATTTCATAATACATTAAAACATCGTCATTATAAGCACATTAAAAACTTATAACATTATAATAACTTTTGATACTAAAAATGAAAAGCCAAACATAGGTGACAATTCTTGAGGCTCCAATTCGTGTGATTACACATTTGGATATGAATGGGCAACCCTTTTGTAACCCATTATATTATCTATAGTAGTTGTCTCTTACTAGTTATGTTGTTATGCATAATAGAGATATCCGTAAAGTCAGGAAAAGACAGCACCAGTACCCTAAGTTTGGTCATACACAGGGTGAGATTCAAAAAAAACCTGCAAAAAAGTACATTACCATTCAAGGGGGGATGAAACTCAGAAAACCATCAATTGCGGCGGTATACTGAGTTTCATGCTGTCTTTCCTTTTTCCTGAGCGCCTCCACTTCTGCTACATATATTTTCACTGCTCCTAAGAGCACAACTACTATAATTAGTCTAGAACCTTGTGCATTAAATGCTGAGTATCAGCATTTCATACTGAGATTTATTAAAATTTCTTTACTATACGGATACCACTGGAAGAGGGGACAGGGGGTGAAAGGAGGCCCAAAGACAGGGTGAAGTCAGGGTGAATCTGCGGATATCTCTAATATGTTTGCAAATGTTTCTAATGAATCCTATACATTTTAAAGGATAGAAAGTACAAAGTTCCAAAAGTTAGTTACACTTACTCCTTATTCCATTCAAATGTTCACATTTAAAAACATTCAATTACACCAATTGGTTTATTCTCCCTTAACTATGATTATTTGTTGATGAACCATGAATCCTAAATCCAAGATTTTTCCACATTCTCATCATTCTTGAAGAATAGAGCCAATCTTATACTCAACACATAATGAAGTTGATAGAGGCAATGAACCTAAGCAGAGGACACATATCACAAGCCAAGAATTCCTGAACGAGCTCGTCAAATCAAACATTCTTGAGATCAACTAATAGTCTCAAGTACCAAATGTTTGGTCATTTCACCAATGATTATTTTTTGACACAGGGGCAAGGGTCTTATCAATATTTTGAAGGATGGATTGAATTTCAATTGCTATTTTGACAAATGTAACAAATCTCAATGATTTAAACCAGACTACAACACCAAAGCAAAGTAAATTACAAATTTATTGCTCACCTAACATTTTAGACCCCTAATGACCAATTTCATTCCTTAGGTGGGGGGCACCTTACAAATAACTCTAATATGGAAATCATATAGAGTCTCCCATAAATTTTAATTTACCATAATGATACTGCTATTACACAAATAATCAAATTTAGATATTGCTATGGTATACCATATGAGTATGATCTATATTTTTTAGATAATGCTATAAAAATAAATAGCAAGGAAATCATTATGTTAATATTAGCAAGTATTCAACATAGATTTGGCATTATGTGAAGAACATATTACATTTTTAAAAACTATTCAATTCCAACTTCATATCAATTATAACAAGTAGTCATTCCAAACTAAAGAAATAACCATTACCAAATGAAATCCAACCGTAGTATGGATTAAAGTAATATCGCTCTTTTTTCCCTCTCAATTTTGTGATGTAGCCAAAGTGACAATCGTCCATAAGATGATTTAGCTAAATTTGTCTATAAACCGAATATGAAGGCATAAACATTTATGCATCTTTTTATATGATAAAATGGGGAGACCAAAAACCCTAATAAAGCAGATCATTACAGCTTTCTTATGCATAGAAAAGAGTCAATAAGCATTACTCTTTTGTATGCAATCCGTCCAACCTTGTGACAGAAGTATAGGGGTTTCACACATGACTTCTCATGGACACTTCCAAAGTTTGTAGGGATGTTTACCCTCCTGCCTTTTCATTGAATTCAACTAAAAAGAAACAACACTAGGACAGCCACAAAACAGCACAAAACTAACTAGCTAGTTGGCTAGCTAGAAGAATTGAGTTTTCAATTCCCTCTCCCTTTCACCATGAACCCTACTTCTTCCTTCTTAGTTCTGAATCTCCTCGTGTAAAACCCAAACTCAAATGGGAGGTTGGTCCTCATTTGGATGTACATGTTTGGAGCCTAATACATGGCCTCATGTACTGGTTGGTTTCCTCGTTTTATCTGGAAATCCAAAATACCAATATCTGGCACTTTTGAGAGATCACCTTGCAGATTACCACCCTCCCAGCGCGTCACGTGACATGGGCCATGGCTACATTGAGGTTGGCTCTTCAAACATGTGGTCACCAGTTGGTCCGGACTGTTGACCTGAACCTACTATACCAACTTCTGAAATTTGGGTGATGATCATGGCCTGGGTTTGAACTTTGACAATTCGTTATTGTAGTGAGACGTTTCAACCCTCTAGTGATTCCCAGATGTGCCATGAAAGTTCTCTGTGTAGCAAGTCAGTGAATTGTTCCAAATATAGTTCACCCTTCAAAATTAAGTGAATGTGTTAGGAAAGGGGGGCACTGGCAGGCCTTAGAGCATGCGCAATGGCAGCGGTAAATTGGCATTTACAGCACTTTTTTGGATGAAGATTCACAGAAAATCTCTGTGAATCTTCTTTTGGGCTGGTGAAAATAGCACACTTTGGCAGTGCCCTCGAATAGCACCTGTAGCAGGAAATGACTGTTTCTCATCAAATTCTCGTTGGCCAACTACAATGATTGGCCCAGGTGGTGAGAGTTAAATAGTCTCTTACTTTGTACAGTCGATCTTTCCAGATTCATGGGTGGGGGGTGGGGAGTATGGGAGAAACTAAACTGGATGTGCTAAATACTGATAGAGGGCTGCCTCTGTGCATGTTAGAGCATCTCCATTAGAGCACTGCAGAGCATGTTTTGAATGAAGAATTAGCAAAAACTTGTTAGTTTGGCTGAGTTAAAATGGCTTTGGGTCAGCATTTTTGCTCAGGATGCTCTGGCTACACTACACACTCTACCACCTACTTGAGTGGCCAGATATATGGATTTGTCTAGATGGTTTGTTATTAAGCAGTCTCTGATTTGTTTACAGTCCCAATTTCATGTTTATGTGAAGTATACTGTCACACGTTCAAACATTCATGGTAACTTGTGTACGTTTGAGCCGATTACATAGTCCATAGCTTGTCATGGCTGCTCTGTTGAACTGTAAGTACTGTGTAGGTGATGTGTAAGCCTCGGCAAGGTAGGGTAAACGGTTAACGTGTAATACATTGTCTCCTACCCTTACCTTACCATTACCCTTACCCGATTCGCCCACGCCTACCTTTACTTTTACCTTTCCCTACCCCTTCAACCAGGTAATTACCCAGTAAAATCTTCAACCAGGTAATTACCCAGTAAAATGTTCAAATTGTATTTCGTGGGACATTTTACTCAAAGATCGACTTGAGAGAACAAGACTCACTGGTGTACGTCGTGTGACGAGGTGGACTCTGTGGCGGACTCAAGCCTGATGGTGGACTCCGTGCGGACTGACGACGGACTCCATTAAGGCACTGGGGCCACAATAAATAATTTACCCAGTTACCTGTAATTACCGGGTAATCGGGTAATCCGTTCGACTTTACCTTTACTCTACCCGTTACTTTACCTGTTGCCTTCCCTTCAACCTTTACCACTAACTTTTACCGTTTTACCGGGTAACAACCAGTTGTCTACCTTACCTTGCCGAGGCCTAGTGATGTGAACAGTAAAAAGGACATTCCTGGAGAGAGAATGTTTCAGGGAACTGCACAAAGAGTCTGTATTTGTTTAGCCTTGACTCTTTCTGGCACTGATCTAGTAGTGGTCCCACAATTTCCAAACTATAATCTTGTTGGGTAGGCTAACTAGATTTGTCAATATCCCACTCCTCATCAGTGTCGGGCACTCATTGTCATCAGTTGAGTGGGTCAGAGTCTATTGGTGGCATTATCATTGCTGGTGGAAACCTTTCCAATTAAACACCCGTGCAAAATTGCAGATGTCTGAATCTACAGAAAGAGTTGACATGAAATCAAATTGGCCACTCCTGAATTCACAATGCTACAGCATCATACACTTTAGACTAGGTTTGTGATTCTCTTTGTGGCAAATTTCCGAAAAATTTGGATTTCTAAAATGAAACCCAATTATATTCTGTCATAAATCTCTGTTTTCAGAAAAAAAAAGTCACCAAACTTTGAACAAAATATTTTTGAACAAAATTTCATCACATTCAGACACAGGATTTTTCTTTGGGCCAGTTTTTCAACCATTTTTCTATAGTTTTGAGAGATGCTGATAAATGATGCTACATCAGAAGATTAAAAGGCCAAAAAAAAAACACTGTACAATGGAACGTGATGATGAAAGCCTGATAAGTAGTATCCACCGTGCACACCACTCAAGAAGCCATTCAATCTTCATGACCTCCAATACTGCCTAGTGGAATGGTTAGGACAAATCAACCTTGACAATCAACATGTACAGGGGGGGAGGGGCGGGACTTTCTTGCTATCTACCTTTATCAGTAGTCAACAATATTGCCCATGTGTATACAAGGCATAAGTTGCCCAAATATATAGATCATAGAAAACTCAAACCAACACAGATCCTGCACTCACATCATGATACCAATGATAAGAGCTCTTGAATCTCATTGAACTTCAAACCAGCTTTCTGGGCTCAGGGCTTAATCATTGTAGGGTTCCCTTTGCTAACACTCCATCATCACACATAGGGGTGGACACTACAGTGCACTCCTTAAACTTCAAAGGTACTTTTTGGACGTTTGATCAATGCAGGATTCCAGGTATTATACTTTGCGGTACTAGTAGTACACCAAGGATCTAGAATTTGACTCTTTGCAAGTACCTGGAACAATTTAGGAGGTAAATGTGCTTTTATCCATGTCACATCCAGTTCAAATATGCAACCAGAACTGAGTCTTGGACACTGGAAACCAAATCAGCAAGACTTGCAGCTTAAGTAAAATTTGTAAAGCCATATTCTTCCATCAATCCCAGGTGCCTGAAATATGTTGTGGAGAAAGTGGAGCTAGTTCATGTGTACCAGATTATTTACTCATGTTGTGCATTCCTTAGCTTGACTATTTCTGCTTTCATGCCATCATGATTTAATCCTGCTGGGAACACATGCCTTTCACTAGTGGATGTCATTGGTGACAAACTTTCATGCCCAACAAACAGTACTTAAATTTGCAATGAGGAGCTTTGTGCCATTTTGATACATCTTTTGCTTTTGTGCAGTGATTGCTGACGCCCTCACAATAAAGCCACTGTCAGGAATTTTGAAGCCATGAAAAGGTCAGGCACAAAGCCCTTGTTTGCTTGGCACTTTTGTAATTTGATCTTTGCCACGAGCTGGTGTCACTTTATTTCCATTGTGTTATGTTCAGTTTTTGTGTTGTAAAAGAATTAGATTGTTCACTTTTCATGCAATGTTATTACAAGTGGTGATGGCTCAAGGATCATTTTGAAGGCTTTCATTCCGTGTAATTCCCCTCCTCTAATATACAGTAAATTGACAACCCTCCACCCAATAATTATTAAGTCCACATACTGCAACAAATGCATGAAGGTGCTACCCGTAATGCTAGTCCTACATAAGATGTTACCCTCTTGTTTCTATGTTGATTCTCACATTGTGCTGAAATCTTCCACTTTCAGGTTCACATTGCTTTGTGTAGAACAGCATCCTCTCAGTAAGTATCCACAAAGATATCCTCAGTGTGCGACCATACTGTCAGTTGCCTGGTGACCAGGACTTGTGGCCCCTTCAGTGGAGGAGCAGGTCATAACTATTGTGACTAAATTGCAAGATGTTGTGATTCTGGATGTTGGTATTGATGAGAATCTGGAACTGGTGCTGCAGTGCCTGCAGATTCCAAGCTGATGGGGGCAGATGTGGAATTAGAGGTTTGGAGGAACAAACTAAACCTTGAATTGGATGATGTGTTTTTTTTGTACAAATGCTTACAAGCGTGTGCTTCCCTGGACAAGGAAAGTGCATACCCAAGATATTCCATTGCTAAGTGCCATGCCAATGGATTCCTCTCTACTCTCAAAACCCTACAGGGAGAAGGCTTGGTTTGTTCACAAACCTCATTGTGGCATATTCTTCCTCAACCATACATGTCTCACAGAAATTTCTGTTTGAAACACCATGAATAACATCTGTTTTTGCAAGTTTGCAGTAAATGAAGTAGAATGTAGTTTCTCTACCTCCTCATCATAGACTTGCAAGTGAAACAATGCTTTTCCCAAGAAATATGCCAAAAACACCCATGACAAAATTCAATAGACAAAAGGACTCTTGAAGTGCAATAATTAACCATATTTTATACACCTTGTGCAGTGTATATTTCAACCAATTCAATGGTGGATGCTTCCTTCACTACACAGATTGCCAAGTTGCCAGTATAACAACTTGTGTTCCACATATTGCACAAATCTAAAATCCACTGACTGATCTTGGTTGTGCAATATAGTTCACAGTGATCTAATCTAAAATAAACTAACCAGATCTTGTTTGAGGGATGCACAATCAGAGATTTATTTTTTCCTTTTTGTACAGGACAGAACAGCGCAATGGAATCTGTGTAGAGGAGTGTTTTGTTGATTTTGAACAGAGAATTGCCAATGCAAATTCTATTCAGCCCATTTTTGACCTTTGCAGAAATAATTTCAGTTCTGAAACCTGAGAAAACTTTCAAGTTCCTGAAAACATGATCTCATGCTAAATCCTTCTAATGACCGCTTTTCAAATGAGAGCAGTTCTATGTTGTTGGTTTATGTATGCAACCCACTGGGATTCTTCAAACCTGCCAAACTTCATCTCTGTTTATGGACATTGGAGGATGTGAGTAGTTGCTAGCTACCATATACCACCACCATTTGGCCTGTGTTTGATTCTTCTAAAAAATTCCTGGAAATTCATTTGAGGAGATTTTTCAAATGTAGCTGATGATAGAAAGTTTTCCTCTTCTCACAGATTTTAGTCCACTAAATTGCTCGAAGTGTGGGACTTTCCTGGAATCCTAGTAGAACTGGTGATGGTAAAGAGGATTAACATAAAAAAGGTGACTCCCTCGAGATCAAGGAAAAATACAAGCACGAAAACCCAAATAATTGTGAGCCTTTCTTAACAAGGGAAATATCGCTTCCAATATTTCAATGTTCAAATTCTCTTCAATTGAACAATATACTCAAACAAGTGAATGTCTCAGATTTGTGCATTCCAACATAACTATTTTATTTGTCTGCATGGATCATGCTGGACGTTGGAAGTTGAAAAACTAGAAAGCTGATAATAATGCATTCCCAATTCCATAGTTTTTCATACAATCAACATTCTTGCTGTTATAAACAAGTTCTCAAGCATACATCAGGAAATTGTGCTTCACATGTATGAGATAAGTAGGCATAATTAGTTGCTATGTTTTATGTGAGAATGGTCCTAGTTGTAATACATTTATTTTTCAATGCACATCTTAGAAGGTGTTGATTAATCATGGTTTGCTGACCATTGATCAAATCATTTTGTGCCCTTGGAATTTTTGGTCGTGGTCTCCTGAAATTTCCATTGTGAGGGATTCATGGCATTGACCCCTATAAAATAGAATTTTATGTTAAACTTTACACAACATCCCATGACAAAGAATCGTGTCTTATGCTTGAAACAAACCTGGTGTTACTAGCTATAGTTCATCAAATTAACACCTAAAAAATGAAAAGGTAACCATTCAAACCCTACCATTGCTAATGATGGTAGTTAAAATTAGAAGGTTTGATTTAGATTTATTGAAGGTTAGGTTAGGACTTTAGCTAAATACCCTAGATAGCTTTTTCATTTTTCTCTCATACTTCCATCCCTCGATTATCTCTTTCACATTGTGATTATTCCTCTCTCACAACTTTGTCATTTCTTTTGCATCATCCTCATTTCTCTCTCACGATTGTCATTAGTGTTGTGCCTTGGTTGTTTGCATGTCACAATTCATTGTTGTTTCTTATTTCAAAGCTCTGTCAATGGTGTTATTTCTTGATCTCACAACTACATGCTTGAGAAACATCCTTCTTGATTTCTCTTCTACATTTCGCTATATTGCAATCTTCAAGCACCATATCATTTCTTTCTTGTTTTTGTTTACAATGTTCATCATGTTTCTGTGTAAGTTTGAATTATTGGTTCATTGTTCTTGTAAGTTGTTTTTTTTTATATTCAAGCTTTCATTGTTTTCAAGGTCACCAAATACGAGGTATGACATTTTTTTGACAACGTAAAAAAATGAACACTTTTGTATAAAACAACATACAAAATACATTTATGTATGTTGTTCATTAATTAAAAAAAAGTAAATGACATATTGGTTGTGTCCTCACTTCCCCATTCTATAAATTCTTTACATTTTTTATCAAAAAAATTTGCTTAAATCTAACCTCCTAAAACAAAAACCAAATTAGTTTTTTTTTTCTATAGATAATCTATTTATATGTTTACTATGTAAACATATCAATTAATACTCCAATTCCTCTCACAAGAAGAAACAATAATCATTTGACTTAATATTTTCACAATGTGTTTTTGTAATTAAAGTGTTTCCAAACCAAATGAACCCCACCAAAAATGTAACATGATCTGCAAATAAGCCTTTTATGTTTCTATAGGTTGTTAATTGTTTTTCTACCTTGCTTCATCATTGATATCAAGAAAAAATTTGTTTTTAACCATACGAAAACCTTTCATCACTTTTCAATCTTTTTCCTACCATTTTGCCCTCTATTCTAGATTGAACACCATTCCTACACAATGAATATAATATGGCTCTAAATGAATAACCGTCAATTTTGAAATTTTGCATCAATTTCCTTTTTTTCCCATAGTTCATTTTTGGAATCAATGACCATAACAAGGGAAAAGTAGGTCATGTTATTTTCACAATTATAGTTACCATCTTCCAAAAATTAATGTTTAGGAATGAATTCAACATCTTCTTTTTCCTAAGAAACCATCCATTATTTCCACTTAGTTTTAACAATCATGTATTGAAAAAGTGTTTTCACTTGCAAAAATCAATCCAACATGATAAAGTTAGTACCAAAATGAATATCTTTAGACTTTAATAATTCAAAACCTTGGTCCTTTGCAAAAAAAATCTTTATACAAGGCTTGGTTTTTATGATGGGTTGTTATGAATTTTACATTTCCTTTGCCCTTTTTTGTAGTTTTGAAAACCCATTCAAGTTATCCAATATTTTCAAAATATGAATCTAAACTATACACAATATAACCACATAATACAAAGTAAGTCACATATAACTTGTGTTAAAGTCACATTTTCAAAATCCATAATTTTCAAGGTCAAATTCGCTTTTGAACCAAATGTGTTCAAATGGGTTATAAAAACAATTTTCATCAATTCAAATCCATTTGCCCTTCTAATCACCAATGTTAAAATCCTCTTCAATTTTTAAGAGGAATGGTGAAAATTTGGTAGAAAAAAAGAACATTTGAAAAAAGAAAAAAGATTATTCACTCTCAAGGTTTGAATGCTTTGAACATGCAAAAACATTTTTGATTTGTGTCAAACTTTGAACATGTAAACTTTGCAATTATAAATGGAAGGTATTTCCAAAAATTTATGAAAATCCAAATTATTATGTTACCCTTGTGATCTTTCAAACATACAAAAATCTAGTTTTTAAAAGTGTCCATTCACTTGGGTGGCTCCTTTAGCTATGTTTTTACCTTAATGTACTTTTTTGCACATTTTTTTTAATGTCACCTTGTGTATGACCAAACTCTAAGTTCAAATCCTATGTTTTCTTTACCTTACGAATAAATTTAATGTGGTGATATTTTCTTCAATTACATGCGTAGCTCTTTTACAAATAATTTATACATTTTTCATAATTGTTTGCATAGTCTTAAAAGGTCATACTTCTATGCAAGTATAATATGCCTTTGTTATAGAATTAAATTAAAAGCATCACCCCTTGTGTCTAGTGCTTTTAGGAATACTCCCCTTTCAGAGAAACAAACTATATGTTAAAAAAAGGTCAATGTGTTGCATTTGACCATTCATTAAAAATAATTGTACAATTTGTTTCCTCTCGAAATTTTCTTATAACCTCCAAATCTTATATCAAATCACATTTAAATTGACAAAAAAGATTTGTTATGAATTTATTTGACCCATGAACAAAATATCCTAGACCATAATTTGCAATTGAATACATCATTGTTATTAAAGATTTTGCAACATTGAATGGAATTCCACATTGTAAAATTTATTTTCAACCATTTTATCAACTCCTTGTCTTTGGCTATTAATGCCTAAAAACATTTTAAAGTTTGTTGTGTTAATTCTTTCTTTTATCAAAATTTTCCCCAAAAAAATTTCAATGCCCTATCTTTGTTAATTTGGTCACTACAATTCTCAATGTAAATCATTGTTCGGACTACTATTGCAAAGTTCACTATTTGAACCATCACCCAAAAGACATGTTCGAGTTCACTTTAGTAACAAAAGAACCTTTGAAAGTCTTTTCACAAAATTTGCACTTCATTTCCCACACACTACCATGTTTTTAAAGTTGTTTGACACATTTTATACATCCCCACTCCAATGCCTTACTAAAAGGCCATAGTTATTCAATTTGGAAACAAAGCATCTTTATACTTTCATTTCCTATTTCAGACTTTCATTTTAAATGCATAATTTGTTAATAATGTATTACGTATTCAATTTCACTAATATAATATGCAACACAAATTTATACAATCAAAAGAAAAGAAAAGAAACTTGTTTCTTCACAAAATTGTCCAGGCAAAGTTGTATTTTTGATATTTGTATTCATCATTATTATTTTCATTCTTTTCACTATCGTTCTTTTTTTTCATTGTCAAAATTATAATTCTATTACTTATATACAAGAGATCCACATTTGAAAATTAAATCAAAATGATGGCCAATAGAATATAGCCAATAAAATGTAACTAGTAACAATGTTTTGTTCTTGTTCTAATATATCTAATAATTATACACTACAAATTACTATAGTTAATCTACATAACCAGAATACAAAGTAATCCACATAAAATAATCTACAAATCACCCTTTAACATTTACCCCCATGTTTATTCTATATTTTATCCTTGTAGTCCTTTACAAAATGAATCAACTAACTAAACTTGTTCTAAAACATTAGCTAATTTTTCAATGAAATCCTACCTTTGTACTCATGAGGCCTATTTAAACATCAACAATTTGAATATGTGATTCCGAGATGTCAATTGTAGATTCAACTATTATTAATTTTTTTAAGTATTAGATGAATCAATGATCCACCACCTTTGAGTTCTATGGGTTACTTAGTTGAAGGTTATGTAGCTTGCATCTAGGGTTTTAATTTGTCCTATGGATTTGTATGGATCGATGATGATTCACGAATAGGACTTGGCATAGACTAAGTGGATGGAGGTACATACACATGGTTTGGTACACATTGACATAAGATGCCAATTTGTGCTAATACAAAACTTCATTTTCATTTCTTGAGTCAAATGTTTCAAGTAGCATACCTTGAAAAATGGTTTGTACTTTGTCCCACCATGGCTCCCACTTGGAAGGCTTCTACTACAACATTTGAATTTGGATATCAGAAGGTGTATAATTCAAAAGTAAATCATCATATTCCTTAAGACAATTAATAGCAAGGGTCGATGGTGCTACTTGCAACTATTGAACTTGATTGTGCAACCTTGAAATAGGAAAACTATTTAGGTTGATCAACTTAATCAACCAAACTTTTCTTTGCAACAAGTAAAAATTCACTTGTTTCATAGTGTTGGCACTCCAAGAGTTGGTGCGGACTTGCGAGCTCCTAATCCTTTTGTTGAAGCTAATTAGTGACTTGTTCCACCTTAAACTTGTATTATTCAACTACAATTATAAGTCCTTCCAATTATTCTCGAACTTCCTAATAGTTGGATTCTTGTGTTTAAACATAAATTTTAAGGCTCCCAATCGTCACCTTCATGGTCTCATATTCATCAATTTGATTATATAGCTTATTAAGAATGTTGATGTGTATATTATTTTTTTTAATAAACTTAAAAAATTAGGGTGATCATCACTAGAAGAAATTTGAAAATCAACAACTAGATTTGCGACTCATTTGTAGTTGTAATGGACACATGCAACTAAAAATAACCTAATCGCTTAAGACAAATGCAATAAGATAGTCAATCACAAAAGACATGACATGGCCATGAAGTTGAAAATGTATTCACAAACCTTACAACTAGGCCATAATTTTTCATCCATTGCCATGGATGTTTTTTAACATGATGTGGAACCCTAATTTGTGACTGCAATTGCGAAAGTGCACATGGGCATGCCTATAACTAGCCATCATGTATGAAGCCATGTACAGGCATGACAACTACCGTGACGTGTAGTGTTGTGACGTACGGTGTCGTAAGGATGTAAATACGTAATAAATTATACTAAACAAAAAGACTAAAGCCAATCAAAGGTATAAACTAATCAACTAAAAAGAGATGCATGCACACATATATATACAATGCACAAGGGAGGCTAAGATGAAATTCTCATGTAATCCCCCCCCAGACCTTAGCCAAGAAAAGCGTGGCATGGTCTGAGTAGGAATTAAGGTGCTGTAGGAGAACATGATGAATAGTACCAATTGTCGACGAGAACTTGAATGAGCTTCGACTTGAAGTAGAAGAGATGGTATCCACCATTACAGGTGTCACAAAGCAACATTTGATCGACATCGTCCGTCCTTTGACATACCTAACATGGATAATCAAGTGGAGGAATCTAAGTCAACGTGATGATGGTAGGATCCAAGTTTGGCAGGTGGCAAGGCGCACAATTTTTGGAATGATCCCGAATTGTGCATCCATCAGCTCCTTGCAGTTCCAACACATCTGAAGGCCTGATTGCCTTAATCCTCAAGATAGTGCGATCGGAAGAAGTGTCTAGAGTATCATTTGATTGCCGTTGGAGATATACAAAATCACCAACATCAAATCGTTTCACCTTAGGTATGTAACTACCACCTCGTGTGTGTGCATACTGTAAGGTGTCTCGATGTTGTGCAATGGACAGATTTTCCATGGCCATGGGCATAACCCTCCTGAATAGAACAACCTTTTCTGCAATGACCTTAGCCCAAGTGGCCGGGGAGTCCAAATCCACAACCTAGTCCATTTGAGCAGCAATGGAAGAGGGTGGAATGGGATGTCTCCCAAAAAGTAAAAAGTAAGGAGAGAAATGAGATAAAGAGGCGTGTTTGGATATCTTGTAACCCATGGCGATGTATGGGAGGGCCAGGTCCCAATCCTCTTTGTTTTTAGTGAAGCAAATCTTCCAAAATCCTTTCTTGCACATTTGAACCATCCTTTCTACAAGGCCATCAGCTTGGGGATGATCTCTTGAAGTCTGATAATGGTCAATGAGAGCATGGTCAAGTAGGTCTTGGAATTCTCCCCTAAATTCTGACCCTTGATCAGTAAGGCACTCAGCACAAGCCCTAAACCTACTTAGAACCTGTTGTAAGAAAGCTTAGCTGGTGCTGTGTGATGATTTGTCCGGTAGTGCAATAAGCTCAACCCACTTTGAAAAATGCTCAATCATAATCATGATGTAAACATTACCCCTGGAGGTTTGTGGTAATTCTCTAGCTAAATCGCATGACCAACGATAGAACATGCCCTGAATAGGGAGTGGAGAAAGCATGAGCTATCGAGAGGAGAAAGAAGTTCTCACTCTATCACATTGTTCACACTTAGCAATGATGTCTCGGACTTGAGCATACATACCTCTCCAATGGTAATGAGGAACGAGAAGGCTATAAATACACTTAATTCCAAAATGTCCAAGCTCCAAATGTACCTTTTGAATAAGACCAGGCTGTTCATGTGGTGGTGGAAGCATTCTGTCGCCTTGTGGTAAGCATCGAACGAGGTGATTGTCCTTCCATGAATAGCGTTTAGACCGCTGTTGTATGTGATCTCACTGACTTGATGTAACTTGGGGAGGGTATTCCCCAAGTTGAAGAAACCTCAGAGTGTCCAAGTCCTCCCACATATCCAGAATGGGATGCTCAACCAAGTTACATTGTAGTAGTGCAAGATAACTAGATGCCTCAAATACATGTACTACTGGAATCTGGTCAAAATCTTGCCTGGCTTCTGAAAAATCTTCAGAAGTAGTGAGGGGTCTTCACGACATGGTATCTGCATTCTGATGTGTAATACCAGGTCGGTGAATAACCTTGAACTCATACTCTTGAAATATAAGCACCCAACGAGCTAACTTACCAGTAAGCTTATCGTTGGTCATCAACCACTTGGTAAGCTGGTGGTCGATATACAAAGTGAAATTGGTGCCATAAAGATAGGGCCTAAAATGTATGACGGCCCATACAACAACAAGGCACTCCCCCTCGTATGAAGGGTAGTTGCTCTCAGCCTTGTTGTTGCTTCGAGATGCATAGGCGATAACATATTCCTTGCCTTCCTCATCAAGTTGGCCAAGAATAGTTCCAATACCAAGAGCACTCTAGTCAGTGTGTAGAATGAAAACCTTGTTGAAATTAGGTCTTCTTAGAATGGGGAACTCTGAAAGTTTTTCCTTGAATGTGTTGAAAACTTCCTGAGTCTCATCACTCCATGTCCTAGCAACATCCTTTTTTAACAATGCATAGAGAGGATGAGCAATAATACTAAAATCTTGGACATAAATTCTGTAATAATTACACAGTCCGATGAAACTCCTCAATGTGTGAACATAAGTAGGATTGGGCATCTCCAAACTGGTTACTACTTTGGCCCAATGAACCATAATACCATTTGGCAAAATTCTATGTCTAAGGTAGATTACTAAGGTGATAGCAAACTCACACTTTTTAAGATGGATCTTCATATTGACTTCGTGGAGCCTCTTGAATAACTCCTCAAGATGAG
>Ga0209611_10003412_pt1 | contig 27604 bp, 20 predicted proteins | sample S1TSphgellanicum_3_FD_187693 | JGI IMG/M metagenome (GOLD analysis project Ga0209611, IMG submission 187693) | Host-associated microbial communities from peat moss isolated from Minnesota, USA - S1T2_Fc - Sphagnum magellanicum MG (SPAdes) (version 2) | ecosystem: Host-associated > Plants > Peat...
ATATTTTCAACGAAAAAAATTGATCCATTAATTAGATCATTTTTCAACTAAAGGGTTCAAGGTTTGATCCTTTTCCAAAAACATTTATCCATCCATGGATAATATGGATGATTTTTTTTTTTTTTTGGAAAACTTCTTCAAGCTAAATGTCCCAGGGAGAAAGGAATTTTTCTCAAAGAAAAGACAAAATGGTAGCTCCAACCATATTCCTTTGAGGAGAAGGGGATTAAGTTGCCTTGGGGAGCAACTTCCTTTAGGAGAAAGGGATTAATTTGCCCCAAGGAGCAAATTCCTTCACGGAGAAAAAGACTAAGTTGCTTCAAAGAACAAATTCTCCCAAGGAAGAACTTGAATGTTTGACAAGAAAATACAAGGGGTAGACATTGTCCAAATCGAATGTTCTTTCTACCATTGGAAATATCTTAAAACATATATATTTTTAAAATGATTTTACATTTTTGAATTGAAGCTATGAACTATAAGTCATGATGAAAAGAAGAGTTGGGAGTTTTTTAAAAAAACTAAATTGACTTCTCCCTTAGAGAGGAGGGGAGTTGCCTTCTCCCCTAAGGGACTAAGTTGCCCCAAGGAGCAATTTCCCCCATCGAACAAGTTTTCAAATGTTTGGCAAGAAAGTTCAAAGGGCAAACATTGTCCAAATTATACATTTTTTATACCATTGGAAAGTTTTCAAAACTTAAATATCTAAAATGATCTTATATTTCTTATTTGAAGCTATGAATTAAAAGTTAGGTCCAAAAAAAAGTTGAAGTTAGAAAATAAGCTAAGTTGACTTCTCCCCAAGGAGGAGGGGAATTGCCTTTTCCGCCAACTAAGTTGCCTTGGGGAGCAATTTACTTTAGGGAACAAATTTTTGAATATTTGACAAGAAAGTTCATGGGAAAAATGTTGTTCAAATAAAAATAAATTACACCATTGAAAAGCTCTTCAAATGTAGATATCTAAAATGGTCTTGCTTTTTCAATTTGAGGTTGTGAGTGAAAATTTATGGCAAAAGAAAACCCAGGGGTCAAATTTTCCAATGCTCTTTCCCCCTTGAGCAACTAAGTCCTCTTTTCCCCAGCCTTTTCCTTGGGAAAGAATGACACTTGGAAAATTTGACAACCGACATTTCTTCTTGTCATAATTTTTAGCTCATAGTTTCAAATAAAAATGTAATACCATTTTAGGTATCTACATTTCAAGGACTTTTCAATGGTATATTAAATAACATTTGATTTAGGCAATGTTTCCCTCTTGGATTTGCTTGTCAAACATTCAAGAAAATAATCCCTGGGGAAGAAGGCAACTCTCTCCTCCGTAAGGGAGAAATCAACTTAGTTTGTTTTTAGATTCTCAACGTTTTTTTTCATCATAATTTTTGACTCATAGCTTCAAATCAAAAATGTAAGTTCATTTTAAATATTTATGTTTTGAGAAATTTCAATGGTATAAAAAAGTTTGATTTGGACAATGTTTGATTTTTGAACTTGTCAAATATTTGAGAACTTACTCCTTAAAGAAAGTTGCTCCAAGTTGCTCCCCAAGGCAACTTAATCCCTTTCTCTCTAAGGAAGTTGTTCCCTACGACAACTTAATCCCTTTTTCCGCTAAGGAAGTTGTTCCCTTGGGCAATTTAATCATTTTTCCCCTGGAGGAATATGGATAGAACTACCATTTTGTATCCTCCATAGGGAAAATCCTTTTCTCCCCAAGGCATTTAACTTGAAGAAGTTGCCTATACAATTTTTTTCCATCCATTTTGTTCATGGATATATATATTTTTTAAAGATTGAAATTAAAACCTTTTGGTTGAAAAAGGAGACTCTAACCAATAGATCTTTTTTTCTTTTAAAATATTGTGTAAGAAAGATAATTAAAGTGTTAATCATAGTCCGAGTATAATAAAAATATTTTAATTTTTTTTTCTTGTTGAGCATTGTCTTGTAACTACATTGAGGCCAATGCTACATTGAATTTGTTGCTCTTATTTAATGTTTTTTGTATTTGAACCTTTGATTGATAATTTTCAAATAATCAAAAAATTGGATTTTACCTATATCCATGATTTTAAAAAATTGAAGAACCACTAAAAGAACCTACTTGAACCATGGTCCTTTGCTTATTCTTTCATGAAATCCATTAAATTTTGTTTCTTTCAACAACCCATAACCAAAAGGTTGAAGATTTTGAAATCCCCATAATTGGAGGTTTTTTGAATTTGAAAATGTTCAAAAACCAAGAATCAAAGGTTATTTTTGAAATGTTTGAAAAACCAAAAATTAGAGGTTCTTTGATTTTTAAAAAAAATCAAAACCTATAAATAAAGGTTATTTTATTCTCTTTTTTTTTGAAAAACCTAGAATTGTAGGTTTTTTATTTTTAATTTTGTTTCAAAACATGGAACAAACATCAACAAAATCAAAGAATTGTCTAATGTTGGGATTAACCATCTACCTACATATATTTACTTGGGAGCCACCTATTTTTTTACTTACCTACCTACCTAATTGACTTACATTTTTATAGGATAGATTACTAAGGTAACCATGAATAGCTTCATGAATGATCACCTTGGTAATCTTTCATTCAATTTGGATTGATAGCTTTCTACAAATCTCCTTCAAAACACATGTTATCAACTATTACAAAGGTTGGTTCAAAACAATGTTATATGTGTATTTGGTTTAGGATTTACATTTCATGTCAATGTAAAAATAAATATTTATATGATTTTATGTGGCCATGTAAAATTGGGTACGTGTAAAATAAATACATTTATATGTTTTTACATGGCCGTGTAAAATAGTATAAATGTAAAACAATGTAAAAAATGTGATTTACACTTGGGGAAGGAGGAAGGAATTTCATAATGTTTTGGTGATAGGCCAACCAAATGGCCCGTTGCAACAAACAAAAAACCATCAAAACATTTGTGCTTTGGGATGCACCACAACAATTAAATTAATTAATGTGAATCACAATAAATACAATTAGTACTTAAGCTTTTGTAAAAGCTACAATAAGTAGTTCTAAATAATAAAAAATATTATTGAGTACTACTCATAAAAGAAATATTAATAATAGAAGTTGTAGTCAAACAATGAGGTGGGGCAAAATGTGCATTCAAAATTTTTCTTAGAATAACACCATCAATAGTCCCATATTCGTTGAAATTTGTTAATGTTCGGGGAGTATCAAAGTATCATGATTTTTTCTAAAAGACCAAACAAAATGGCCCATTGTAAAAAAAATCCAATTGAGCTTTTGAATGCACTCACAACTAATTAATATGGATTTGCAAGAAGGTGTGGTCATTAAAGATAAATAATATATACACTTACATTTACACACCCCAAAACATTTACACAAGGCCATATAAGTGTATTTGTCAAATATTTACACTAGCCTTGTGTAAGTGTAAAAGTTCAAATGTATAAGTGTAAAATGATTTACGCTTACACAAGATTTACCCACCATATATACAATCATTGACATCTACATGCACAATATTGGTACAAATCTACTTGAATGAGACTCAAAACTTAATTTGCACATACAAGCTTGCAAACCTGAAGTATATAAAGGCCACCAAACAAGCGACCAATCTCAGCACTGATCAGGTTCTTGTGTCGATCTGACTTGTCTTGAATAAATAGCCATGATCCAAGCGACAAAAAATCTTGAGCCTGATTAGGCCTAGCCATCTCCAAATTCACCTAACACACATGCGAAGTATTAACATCTCCAAATTGAATTTCAAAGTTAGCATGTAACAAAATTTTGATAAAATTGAATCAGGCCAATAAATGTGTAGTCCAGGTGTAAGGTAATGCCTCAAGTATAGCAGAACAAGGGGCCTAGGCAAGATGATAGTCAAGCTTTTAGCATTGAAATCACCCTGGGGCATTAACCATTATAGAGTATAAGGTGAATGGGTAGATTAGAAGTTGGACGTGCATGATTCCCCAAACATTATATGTGCACATAGTTGTTATTGGAGGCAACACAAAATTATTTTTTGCTTCTTTTTTTTCATTATCTGCCTTAGGCTTGCTCCATTTTTTTTCAAAAAAGATGGATGATGCCCAAGCACACCTTGGGCCCCTTTTTGGAGACTTTGGGCTTGCAGTAGCCAGTGGGTGTGTTCATTACAAGCCCAAAATGTGCATGACAGGACCCAAATTGTGTACTCGCAACACCATGGGCATGTCCAAACACATCTTGGACAAGCAAAAGCCAGATAGAGAAAAAAAATAGGCATTACTATTTGTACACCTGCAATAACAATTATGTGCACATATAACGTTGGGTGATTAATCATTTACTAGGTATTTAGATGTAATGCTTCATCATTTTGAAGAGGCATCATTACTATTCCACATTTAAGTTGTTCTCTGTTGAGTCTTAACACCTAAAAACACACATAGGAAAAGCTTTACAATTGACAAGGTGCACAAGTAATAACACCCTTCAGAAATGGCTCCCCCTCTTTGTTTTTTTTGGTAGTCAAACTTTGTCACTTGGCGACCAAAAGAATGGGCATGTGAAGGGCCCAAAGGACTTTTTTGAAAAAAAATTGCATGTCACCATATTTCCAAGGGAAAAGTTCTCAAATCCCCATATTTAGACTTTAATTCCTAGTGTGTCATCGGAACATAACTTGTCATCCCCACCCATTAGTAAATAAAGGAGCGAGAAGTAGGAACTCTGCATGAAATGAAGGGCCCTCTCTTTTCCTAAAAAAAAAAGTAATGTGGCTTGGGTTTAGGCCATAGTTGAATATGATTATATAATTGCCCAAATTGTGAACAAGAACCTCATGATAGAGCCAATCATGATTAATATGTAAATTGATTTCTTGCGACAAAAATTTAATCAAAATTCAATATCTCCCATACCATACATCTAAAAATAACAAAACCAACTCCCAACAATCTCACTCATCAATGGCTTTCCAGTAATATGAAGACTTCACCCAATTTCCTTTTTTTATGTTGTTGAATTTTCTTTGAAAAAATGATTCAATATTTAATAACTCTCACACCACAAGATTAGACAATACCAAACCACTCTAGTACACCTGGGCTGGTCAAGGGGTTTCCTTTCCTTTGCCTCCCATCATGATTTGGGAGATTTCAATATGACAAACAAAACAAACTAGCTTCCTTAACAGGTAATGCGAAGGTCACTCGATAGGGTCTATTAGAGCGATGTGTGGTTAATTTAATTTACAAAGAATTGTTGATTCTAGTTTTTCAAGCTTTTAGAATATAAAAAACGCTATTCTACTTCTTTGAAAAAATCAAAATTGAAGAACCGCTGGTCTCAATTACTTTTGAACAATTAAAGAACTGATGGTTTTCATGAAAGAACAAACTAAGAACTGGAAGTTTATGGGCAGTTATTTGAGTTTTTTCAAAATTTGAGAATTGTGATGATATATTAGAACTGATTCCTTGATTTTTCAAGAATTACAGCTGTGAATTCTCAGAATCTCCCTGACAACCTTTTTGGTCTGAGCTTTGGAGCAAGTTCATGGGATTTTTAATTACTTAGTCCATGGACCCTCGACTTTAGTGTAAAAGTGGCCCTAAATACGTGGTGAACATTCCTCAAAATGCTGGACAAAATGAAAACTAAATCGTTCTTTGGTCTCTCGTTGACTAGGCACTAGGGTAAAGCCAACGAACACACATGGTGTTCTGCTTTGTCCATGAAGATCCTTCATGATCGATGAAAAGCCCTTGTTGTTGTTCTCAGATAGATAGATATAGAAAGAGCTTGAAGATAGAGAAATGATGTTGGCGGTGTTTTTGAAGTGAGCGAAAATGAAGAAGAACCTGTGCAGAAAGAAGGCAAAAGGGTGTGAGCTTCGCAGGAGAGTCAGGGTAGTAGAAAGCTTGACCCCTCTTAACTGTCTCCATAGCCATGGGTAGCGCTTCCTTTAGTCGGTTCTCGTCCATCAGGTTTGACACATGCTTTGCCATCTTCCTCAACACCTCTGCTCTCAGTATGGGTATTAGATGCTTCTGAAAACCAGTAGCATCAGTAGTATTATTCACATGCTCAAACACTTGGTCACACACACTTACACTAGAGCTCCCATACATTATGACAGCATTGTTACAACAGTTACAATGGGTTGCACAACTGTATTGGGGAAGAGTTTTGAAGAGCTGCTTCATACTTTGGTGTTGAGATCATGGTGATGCAAGACGTTTTCAAGGGAGTCTTGAGAGATCATGGGAGCTCCAGCAACTCTGCTACTCTCCTTGCCTTGTAAACCCAAGCTGGATAACATTGACAACACTGCTGGTTCCACCATAAGAAAGAGCCTAACCTTCCACTTTCGCAAATCCTATTACAACAGACCCACTGGCACAAGATTCATCAGTGATCCGCAGTATACTGGGTCAGCGGAAATTCAATTAATGGATAAATGTGGTTCAAATTTACAACAGAGAAATATGTCACGTTTTTATACCAAGTAACATAATTTCTCATCTCTAACTTGAAGTTGCAGCAGTAGCAACAGTCCAATTTCTTGCTCAAATTGTTAAGCAAAAGCATCATGAATCATCCAAAAACATCAAAAACCAAACTTGGTTTCGGAAGATCTAAAGAGTCTTGTCGTTTGGTACAAGGGAGGCAGGGAGTGTGGGGAAATTAGCTGGGAAACACAAAATTAATTATTTACAAGACTAGGGTCAGAGTTGAAGACTACTTTCTGAGAGTGATCCTTGTGAGTTTTTTGTGTGAAAAATCTGAGGAAGACAAGATAGTTGATTGATGTGCAGGCGACAAATGCAAAATCATATCCCATGTATATTATACCTTGATGAATGATGCATAAGGTTCATGGAAAACCACATCAGCAAGTTCATTCACTGGAAACATCTGCAATTCTATTCATGTGATCAAGTTCTTGTCAGTGGAAACAATCTGCATTCCATTCATGTGATCATTAACTCCTTGTCAATGGAAACAATCTGCACTTCCATTCATGTCATCATTAACTATTTGCATTCCATTCATGTGATCAACAATTTGCATTTCCATTCATGTGATCATCAACATCTGCATTTGCATTCATGTGATCAACTTCTTTTTCAATCTGGGCTTACTGGAAGGTGAGACAGCAGTCCTACATTATATGCAACAAATGTAAAGTTCATCTTCTTCGTTTTTAAGAACAGTGAAATGAGCTTTAAAAAATCAATGTGGGTGTTTCACATGTGCTCAGAGCAATATGCAGTACTCACAACTCCTTTTGCATTTGGAAACCCATGTATGGTTCCAAATTCAGGCCCCAAAGTAATCTTGTAACACACTCCACCTTTCATCAACTCTTGCGCCATTATATTGATCTCTTTGAGTAGCTTCTCTTTTGTTTACATGTGCTGTACCAAAAGTGTAATATCATGAATTGACCACAAATTACAAATCTCGAATCTTTCAATTCAAGATCACATGGGGTTCATTTTCCCCATCATCACTACATAATTGGCATTCCATTGAATGTGATCAAAGCTTTCAAACCCAAAAACTGATTGATCAATCTTCCCTCTTGTTTTTCAAAACTTTTCAATGATTTCTTCCATCTTTCAGAACCTACAATTCTTCTTCAAGAGTCTAGGCATAATTCAAACTGATCCATCCTGAAATTGCCTTTCTGCAATTTTTTGATAACCAAGGTACATCTGTAATTGATGTCTAGTCTTTGCATTCAAAACTTATTAGTTCAACCTTCTAGTCCTGCATCTCATACATTTAAATGTAACATATTCCCAAGAACAATATCATTCAATACTATACACACATGCACACACACTCTCTCCTGGTGCAAAGATCAATAATTATGACATGGGAATTTACCAAATTTGGAGCTACCCAAGAGATCATCAACAACTTCAAACTTTCAAGGTGGTTTGCACTTTGCACTCTTCAACTTGCATTTTGAAAATGTTTTGGAACATGCATAGCAAAAGGTATGAGTTTTTGGTGTACAATTGTCATCTTTCTCAATTTTGGGTACCTATTATCTATTATATACGTCTTGTATCAACAAAGCCCATTGTTGAAGGTACGGAATATTGTGTTTGCAAAACTATGTAGAAGTCCATAAATGGAAGTGGAGATGATAGAAGTGAGTAAAAAGCTTGGATTCAAAAAGACTACAAACCTTAGAATCTTTGGCAACTTCTTTTCTTTTTGGAAAAAATCTTCATCCACTTTTAGCCTTTCTTATCCACTCAACCAATTTCTTTGACTTTCATTCCTTTCCCCAATTATTCTTCAAAAATGTTAATGGGCCCATCCATCCATGGGCATCAAATCCAATCTACACACAAAAATTGTTGCCCAAATTCTTCTTGGCACTTGATGTTGGAAGGGCACATTCAACCTCTTGGTGTAGAACAATTTAATATGGGGAGTTGGGATTTTTCCGAAGGGAATGGAGACATGAAGTTTGGCTAGAAAGAGCATATCCACCACACAAAGTGTGTGGGCTTCCACCAATGTGTAATGCATTCAAAATAATGTGCAAATTATTTTCTTAACCCACCCATAAACACAAAATCTTGGACAATGCACAATGAGAATTAAGTGCCGCCACATGGCCCAATCATTGTGACTAACCAACCAAAACAAATCATAATTTTTTATTCACCTTGTTAGATAACACATATCTTCCTATTGGATAACATGTATATAATTCCATTGACAATGATTCATTGAATTTGGTTTAGATGGAACAATTTTAGTTCCATAAGTTGTCTTTTTGGATGATAGTTCCAAATTGGAATTTGTTTACTCATTCCCAAGTAAAGAGGAGTGGAAAGTGTCTTTTCATATTTTTCTTTAATTCTTTTTTTCTTTTCAACACCATAATCATGAGTAGATTTCAATTCTCCACCAATTTCATCCCATTTCTCTTTAATTGAATTTCTATTCAATTCAATTTGCACGCGATGTCATTCAATATTTTCAATTGAATGGAACTTAATTTTCATAAATCAATTCATCTTTTCCATCAATCCATTGTCATTGGTAATGCACAATGGCATAGAGCTCAAATGAATAATGAATCATTGCCATGATATATAATAATCATTAATATTATATGCCATTAATAAAAATAATTGCAAACATGTTGAATGAAGTCAATTCTTTTTGCTATAATGTGATAATGTTGTAATCCAATAACAATATTACAATGAAATCATATTTTTTATTAACCTTATTGCATTCATTATTCAATATCATAACTTAGTTTTTTTTTTCATTAAATAATCCATGAAACCTTTAAATATTGTTTTCTAAAATGTCAACGTCTAAGTGTTGAATGTAATGATTATTTCAAATAGGAAATGGCAATATTTCAATAAGGACAACCTTGTTTCCTATGACACTATTTTCTTTTAGGGGGCATAGGAATAAACAAGGATTATTTTATTCAAAAGAAGGGATTTTATGACATTACTTTATTTTTTCATTAAGGCCCAAAGGGTGAAATCTCAATCAAGTATACATAAAAAGTAGTCGTTGAAGTTGTAGTTATATTTTTACACATAAATGCAAGAAAGTGGAATCAAAATCTTTTCAATATTGTAAACCCATCGCATTCTAAAAATGTGAATTTATAATATGGTGTATACAGAGTTTGAAAAACTTTAGTGTACTAAAAGTTGGTCAAAAGTATTGTTGAAATTAGTTATGGAATTGTGTTCAAAAATAATTTCACATTAAAATTATTGATATATTATTACTTTTACATTGGAAGTTGAAAGGGCATAAAACAATTATAAGTGGCATTAACTAAAAAAGTAGAAAATCCAATATTTCATCTATTTATTTGTTTAAACAACCTATATTTTTTTTAAAATCTGATTGCATTTTCTAAAAATCTATTTCAATTTATTTTAAATGTGTGATTCTTCCATATCATTGACATAACTTCAAATAACATGTTCATATTGATCATTGAAATATATATTATTTTAAAATTCTATATGTTGAGTCTTAGTTTATGGTTATTCTTTACATATTTCTTGGCAAGGATCATAAAATGTATATTTTATTTTTTGTTTTCACCCCAAAATCTACTTTATCTATTCAACAATTCATCATCCACTACATCATCCTTGATTTTGTTTCAATCTAATTAACTCAAGGAGTTTTTAGAATTATCACCTAAATCAAGGGGTTGTTAGATATAAGGTCATTAAGTAAATCAAGGAGACAAAATACATTATTACACATGTACCTTCAAAAAATATAGTATGTACATCCATTGTATGACAAATTACAAGAAAAATGAGAGTCTCAATGAATGAAAAATTAAAAAATTCATTATGCAAAAAAAATTATGAAAAAATATGAAGATTTGAGGCTATGGTATGTTGAACTTTTGTTAGTCATCGTTTTTGGAAAACATAATTATCAATGGCATATGATGTTGGTGATTCATTATCATTTTGGTGGAAAGCTTATTGTGGCCTTGTTAGACAACACATATGCATCCTTAGGTTCAAAGTATCCATTTAAACTTAATCATAAACCCTATTGACTCATCTACTTTATATGTGATGAATATTTCATGTTAAGGTCAAAATAAATGTTTTATTTATAATTATTTATGTGATATGGATAATTGAACTTTATGAAATTAAGAAACATGTGATTGAAGGGTGAAAGCACATTAAGGGTGAATGACTTTTGACCCAAAAAAATGATGTATAACAAGTATCATAATACATAGTAAGCTAAAATCTTGATGGCATTGTTTGGCTATCTTAAGTTTGAAAGTGAAGAAAATTTAGAATTTGCATGACAACATTTTGGAACTCAAAGTTCATTTGTAGTCAAAATAGTCTTGATCTAATGGTTAAATGACAAAAATGTAGATAATAAAAAATGTATATTTAATATATAACTTATATTTTTCAATGGCTATGGGGTTTTACTGTTTGTGCACATTTCATGAAACATTTCCAAACAAAAGAAAAATGGTAAAATAATATAATCCCATCTATAAAACCTTTTCATTTTTCATATAGTATTGGTTTTTTTATATAAAAAGAGATTATCATGCATTTATTGTTAAAAAAATGTGAAAAACCACATTTTTTGAATGATTTCATCTAAAAATTTTAAACTTGTAAATGTTCCTAGATTTAATTGATGTATATCAATATCATTCACCATAAATATAAACACCCAAAAATTCCACCCATAACTTGCGTGTGGAATTATATATATACATTTTTTCCAATTTTGTGATGGGTATCATTTTGTCACAAATATATTCCATACATTCAATTTTTTTAATGTTTGTTGAATTATTTAAAATAATTTATTTGCTTAAATGTAAACTAATCAAATATACTTTAAACAAGCCTAAATAATCCAAGGTTTTATATATGGTTGAGCAAGAAACCATAACTCATGGCATCAGAATGTCCAAAAGAGTTGAATTGGTACTTGTAACTAGACAAGAAACTATAATTTTACCAATAATAGAACCAACAATGGCACAAAGGTGTACATGTGGCTATCAGAATAAGGTACAGTGAACCCGGATTTAATCAGCAAAATGGAAACATTGTTAAAAGAGTCTCAAGGGACTGGAGCATAGGGATTCATAATGTGAATAAAGTTCCAAGACCTAATCTTCAACAATGCATGTATTGTCATTAGATTGGACATAAAATCAAATCATGTCCATTTATTGAAGATAATGTGAGACAAGGATTTGTCGAACATTCCAAAACTTGAATCCAACACATGTAAGAACATAGAACCATGGATATGGTGAGCCAAAATAATTGTATTGTGAAAAGGTCAAAATTCCAAATAGACTTTAAAAAAACAGATTTGGAGAGATAACAAAGTGGAAGTGAGAGCTTAGACTGTGGCAGATGTAGTACTTGCACTTAGTTTATTACATCACAATGATGTTAGAATTACTTATCGACAATTTCTAACTTAAGAATGGAACCAGTAAGATCTGTACCATTATATTTTGTGGCAATGCCTTAGTCTATGGTTATAGTTACCAAAGTTCCATTCATAACAACACCAGTTCATACTATTGTTAGTATGAGGTCAAGACCTTAAATTCAAAGGGAAACACGACTAGTCATTGTGCATACAAAGATACCCAGGAAGGTGGACAAGATTTTTGTTGGACAACCATTAGATCAAGGAAGAGGAGGCTTAAACCCACCCAACCACCAAGACCACCAAGACCTCCAAAACCTTTAGGATATTTTGAATTGCCAATGATGAATCCAAGTAGATCACCATTACCACCAAAAAGGCCTTATTGTCAACCATTGAACTATCCTGAATATGTGAAAGATGTTGACCCAAATGCTCATGTCAAAGTTTTTAAAGTTGCCATTAAAACAAATGGTGAAACAAATGATGCAGAGATTGTTAATTTGTTTAGTTTTACCCTCAAAGATAATGCGTCTAATTAGTGTAACAACTACGTGGGAGATTACCCAAATTCCATTTTTACAAAATTATAACTAAATTTTTGTAAAAGGTACATAAAAGTTTAGAATGATGAACAAGTTTACCTATAGTTGAAAAATGAAGTAGGAAAAGAATAAAATAGTGGAAGTCTATTTTGAGAGATTATTGAAGTTGGCCAATAGTCTTTAACACTAGAGAATAAATAGTTTCCTAAGTACTATTTTTAGATTTGGATTATAACCATATTTGCATGTAGCAACAATAGGCATGAAGAAAGAAACCTTGCAATAGCATAAGGAAACAACTTTCGTTTGTGTAGAAGAAATTTTTGAAGTAAAGGTTATAAGCAATTTGTTAATACCACAAAGTAATAAGGCAATAGTAATTTAAAAACCTTAGACAGTCCGAGAGAAAACATGAATGTATTGTACAAATTGTCACAGGACAAATCATAATGTTGAAACTTATAGAATCAAAAGAAAGGAAGATCTTATTCTTGTAGTCTTTAAGGTTACTACTTAATAGATTAAAGTATAGAGGCTTGTGAAATATTCTTGCTGTATTTCTAGTGACATTGGACATAAAATCATAGATTATTTTAAGTTTAATGATACTGTACCGCCGCGTTCATTTCACACCACCCGGTGCGAAATATTTAATTTTGGACGATTTTCATTTTCGCATCGACCCACAAATAATTAATTACAATGGTCTGTCATTTCACACTTTAATGGGTCTGCCGGAATTGCCAGGCGAGCATTTTGCCTTTTCACATTTACACCGTAGAATTAATTAATTTTTTTTGTTTCACATTTCGCACTTCCCCCGTCAAATTTTTTAATTTTTTTTCACAGTACCCCTAAAATAATTAATATTGGTGTGAAACGAACACGACGGTACGGTATGAAAAATATGTTTAAGAACAAAGGAGTGAAGCCAATAGAAAAACAAGCTATGGTACAACCCAAGGTTTTCAAATCCTTTAGTCCATATGGTGGATGTGAATATGGCCATCACCAGGAGCAAGGTTACTGAAAAACATGTGTTTAAGGATAGAGAACCAATCAAGAAGAAGTTTGTTGCGCACTTAGAAGAGGAGCAGAGACTACAGTAATCTTTTGTTAAGACTATACAAGAAATGCAAGTAGAAGACCCACCACAAAATTTGATTCCAAAGGAGAAACACAATGGAATACAAGTTGGGCAGGATTGCAAAAATCTGGGGTGTCCATAGAACCAATTGTATCACAACATTTGTCTGTTATTCCTAAGAACAAAGTTATGTCTCTGAAACAAATATTTTAAGATATCAGTAAACAGATGTTAAAGTCTACCTATATTTTGAAGTTAGGTCAATTGCTGAAAATGCACCATATCTTAAAAAATATATGTGGTAACTGAAGCCATAAAAACATAATATAGCTACTAAACAAATGTTAAAGCCTAGTGTAGCCATAGTGGTTGAAACACATTTTGAAGTATACACTATAGTTATAGAAGTAGATAACCAAATGGCAGTTGTCCAAATACAAGTTGGGAAGAACATTATTGAGGATGTTCTAATAGATGGAAGGGCAATTGTAAATATTTTTACAGAAATAAACAAAATTAGGTTTGCCCAAACCAAGACCAACTCCATACCACCTTAGAATGGCAAATCAAAGTATGACCAAACCTTTAGGAATCATCAAAAATTTGAAAATTCATATATGTGGTATACCATATATAGCCACATTTATTGTTTTGAAAAATAGTGTGGTGGATTCTAGTTATTATATGTTGTTGGGAAGACCTTGGTTTAGAGATGCAAAGGTTACACATGACTGGGGTAACAATGTCATTACTATTCAAGGTAATGGAATAGTTAGAACAACATCAGTTAATAAGAAACTAGGAGCAAAAACTAAATTGCCCCAAGTTATGATTTACTAAAAAGGCTAACAAATGAAAAGGAAGATTTGATTTTTTACATAGAACCAAAGTTGTTTTCAATTGGCACAATCATTATTTCATATGAAATAGTTTCATTGCTGAACATTGGAGTGTCAAAAGTGAAAGTTAGTGGAGAATCTGACCCAAAGCAAGAAACCTTAAAAATGATGTTGTCAACAACAACAAACACAACAAAATTTCATGTTAGGCCAGAGATCTCACTTGAAGATAAGGTTTATCCAAAAACCTATTATCATCATAACCAAACTAATATTGAAGTGGATGAGACACCAACAAAAATACAAGTACAAAATCTTTAGTTAGTAGGTTGGACTTTGACTAAAGAACAATAACTTGTTAAGTTGAATCTTAGTACAGAAGCAAATCCATAATACATCAAAATTAATGCACAATTAACAAAGGAGAAAATTGAGAACTTCAGATGTTACTCAAGGAGTTCAAAGATGTGTTTGCTTGGACCTATAAAGATCTGAAATGCATATTTTCAAAATTGGCTCAACACATAATTTGACGCGCTCCCAAGTCACGGGGTGAAACCCACTTAAGGGTTTCACAAAATCAAGTTGCGGAAAGTTGAGACTTGGTAGCACGCTCTCGGCTTCCAACTCTAAAAGGGGTAGAGGGTCGAGTTGGGAGCCCAGGGATTAGACTAGGAAGAGGGACTAGCTTAGCTCGTGTGAATCTGCATCCAAAAACCAACCAAATCGGGTTAGTTTACCATTCGGGACACCCTTGGGTGTTGGGACTTGCCACGGGCACTTAGACACACAAGACTCACCACGGCCCGGACTCAAGGGAAGCCACCACCTTTCCCCTTATAGTATTCTCTGCGGCTAGTCGCGGAGGCTACATCCGAATGGCACATTTTGTTGGGACTCCCGAAATGGAGTCCCGAAACTGTCCCGGCTGGACTCTTGGAACTTTGAACGGCGATAGCTCCGCCCCAAACTCGGATCGGGACGAGTCCTAAATCAATGTTGTAGCTCTCGTCGAGAGCTTTTCAACGCCGTGTCGCACTCTTCAAGGCGACGTCGGGAAGAGGTCGATTCTCGACTTTTAGTGGTCGGGAGTCAAACTGCCAATTTGACTCCCGGCCCTTCTTTTGCCCATAACTTGGGCTGTAGATATCCGAATTGCCAATGCGAGGCCATTTTCGATATCTACGTTTCAAGACCTTTCCAATGACACTAAGAACACCCCAATGCGAGGTGTTTTGGGCCTTGTTGTGAAGCTCTGAACATTCGAGAGTCCCAGAGGACTCCAAACCTCCAACTTTTCCAAGTGTTGGGCTTCACCCCCACACTTGGCCAAAGTGGGGTTGCGACATAATTGAGTTAGATACTTCAATTCCACTAGTACATTAAGCTAGGTACATATTGAACCCTAATTATGTTGTAGTTGTCAAATAGGATATTGAAAAACTATTAGTAACATGATTTATTCAATTAATAGAGGAGGCTACATGGTTATCACCTATAGTGGTAGTGCTCAATAAGAATGGAAAATTGAAAATTTGTGTGGATTTCAAAAAGCTCAATAAGGTAACCAAAAAAAATCCTTATCCTTTGCCATTTTTTAATGAAGTGCTGAATATTGTAACAAGGTATGAAACATATTCATTTTTAGATGGATATTTAGGATACCATCAGATTTTTATAACCCATGATGATAGATACAAAATAACTTTTGTAATAGATTGGGGAGCTTTTGTTTGGATGGTGATACCATTTGGTGTTAAAAATGGGCCACCAACTTTTCAAAGAGAAGTCAGCATAGCTTTTAGAGATTACTTAAACCAGTTTATGAAGATATTTCTAGATGACTTCACAGTGTATAGTGATATAGAAAGTCATTTAATGAAGCTCAAACTTTGCTTTCAAAAATGCAGGGAATCTAGGTTTAGTCTTAACCCAGAGAAATGTGCCTTTATGGTATTTTCAGGATTGATTTTAGGATTCATAATTTCCAAAAGATTTCCAATGATGTAAAAAACTTTTGATTTTCACAAGGTTTAACCTTTGCAATTTTGTCCCAAAGATTCAAGACACTTTGGGATTCTAAACTCCCAAAATGGGAGTCCATCCCAAAAGTCCCAATAATGTTTTTTTTTCATTCCCCCAATGTTTTTGGCTTCTTTTTGGCCTAACTTTATTCCTAGCCAATTTTATTTTTGTTTTGCCCTACCTTGGTCCTAAGCCCAAAACCAGGGCCATGACAATTTTTTTGGATTTAAAAAACTATTTCCTATTTTTAAAATGAAGAAAACCTGTAACAAGTTCAAATCAATGTAGATTTGGAACCTATTATTAGTTATCAACTAATTAAATTGTTAAAGGAGTTCAAGGACATCTTTGCCTATAAACTTACAAAGTTTGAAGGGGATACCACCTGACATAGTTCAACATCGGATTGAATTAGACGCATCAATACCACATGCTCATCAAACAAGGTACCAGTTAAATCCTAATTATGCAGCCATTGTCAAATAGGATATTGACAAATTACTTGTTGCAAGTTTTATTAAACTTGTTAAAGATGCTACTTAGCTATCATCTATAATTACAATGCTTGAGAAAAATGGAAAACTTAGAATTTGTGTGGATTATAAAAAGCTTAAGTAGCTATTAAGAAGGACCCATTCCCATTACTTTTTACTTACGAGGTTATTAACATTGTAGCTAAACATGACGTTTATACATTTTTAGATGGTTTTTCTAAATACCATCAGATTTCCATAGCACCAGAAGACCAATACAAAATCGCCTTTGTTACTGATTAGGGGGCTTTTGTATAGGTTGTAAGGCCTTTTGGGGTCAAAAATGGACCACCTATTTATCAAAGGGCATTCACCAAAGCTTTTCGTGAATACATTGATGTGTTCATGAAGATCTTCTTAGATGATTTTATTGGTTTTAGTGACGTATCCACTCATTTGGAAAAACTCAAAAAATGTTTTCTAAAATGTAGAAAGTATGGCATTAGTTTGAATATAGAAAAATGTGCATTTATGGTATGCTCTAGAACTATTTTAGGATTCATAGACTCCAAGGAGGGGAAGACACCTAATCCTAAGAAAATAAAGGCTTTAGTCAAAATGCCACTTCCCAAAACACCTTAGGAGATTCGAGTCTTCAATGGAATGGCCTAGTTTTACAGATGTATCATTAAGAATTTTACCTTCATAATGGCACTAATCACCAAGTTATTCAAAATAGCTGAAGTGTTTACGTGGAAATCTAAATGTTAAACTATTTGGGAGGATATCAAGAATTGGTACATCCAAGCTCCTATACTTATCAGTCCTAACTGAGAACTGGAATTTCATGTTCACACTAATGCATTTCAATTAGTAGTAGGGGCAATATTGGCCCAAAACCCAACATGTAAAATAGATCAACCTAATATGTATTCATGAAAATTACTTAATTATGATAAGAGAAATTATATTATTACAGAAAGAAAGGTTTAAACTATGGTTTATGCCTTACACAAATTTAAGCATAACCTGTTAGGCAACAAGTTTACATTCTTTGTGGATCACATGGCTTTAGTTTATTTAGTTAACAAGCCATAGGTTTATGGCAAGTTAGCTATATGGCTCTTATTATTTCTAGAGTATGACCTCAAAATTGTTTATAAACCTGGTAGATCCCATTTAATGGCAGATGCATTGAGTAGATTACCTAACCACATTGAACTTGTTGGAGTACTTGATCAAACTTGTGATGTTCACCTGTTTACTTTACAACTTGAGTGGTTACAGACTATGTATGAATACCTATTAGAGTGATGCACCCCCAACTCCTTGAAGGACTCAAATGTGAGTCCAAGTAAAAGACAGCGGAAGAGGGAGGAGTCGGGGCACGCTCCTTAGCTCACAACATTTAGAGGGGTAGAGGGGTGTGTTGGAGCTCCAGGATGGGACTAGGAAGAGTTGACAAGCTACACTCACTCACACGAGCCTACACACACAACCCACACAAAGTGGTTAGTGCATAGTTGGAACACCTTTGGTGTTAGGACGAGCCACGGGCAACACGGACACACTAAGCTCACCACGGCCCGGACTTGGGGGAAGCCACCACCTTTCCCCTTATAGTATACTTTGTGGCTGGCCATGGAGCCTACATCCAAATGGTTTTTCTCTCTCGGGACTCTCAAATGGGAGTCTTGAAATCGCACCAAATGAGACTCCTGCAACTTTGAAGCCCCATAACTTTGCGAGCAAACCTCAGATCGAGATGCAGTCTGAAGCAAAGTTGTAGTTCTTGTCGAGATCTTTCGAAGGGTATGTTGCATGCCCCCTGCAGCCAAGTAAATCGGGTTGATTCCTGACTTTTTCTGGTTAGGAGTCAAACTGGCAGTTTGACTTTCGACCCTTCTTTTGGCCATAACTTATGTTTCAAATGTCCAAATGAGCAATTCAAGCCCAATTTAGACATCTACGTTCCAAGAGCTTTTCAATGATATAAATAGCGCTATAAGCTATTAAGTTTTGACCCCTGAAATTGCTCTCTGAAGTTTCGGGACTCCATCGGGACTCCATCTCCCAAAGTGGGAATTGCCTTGGGAGTGTGAGGGTTCACTCCCTCATACTCCCTCACACTTTCTTGCACTCTCGGGAGTATGTGATGTGACTCCTCGGCTTCCTCTTGCCTTGACTCCCGGGCTTCCTTTTGGCCCGCAACCTTGTCACCCCTTTGCCTTGGTCATGAGCCCAAAGCTAGGGTTGTGACATAGAGGGAGTGATGCCAAAAAAACTTACAACATCCCAAAGTCAACATTTAGCCCAAAGGGCTAAACCATATGTGTTTCAAAAAGGAGTACTGTACAAATTCGAACAAGATATTAGGTTTTGTCAAGTTTTGCAACTAAAATAGGCATCCACAATTTTGCAGGAATTACATGGAGGAGTTACAAGAAGGCATTTCTTTTCTGATATCACTATGTGAAAAATCCTGGATGTTGGTTATTGGTGACCAATGATGAATTGAAACATTTATGAATATTGTCAAACCTATGACCAATGTCAAAGAATATGTTACCTATTGACCCAAAATTTGGCCAAATTGGTTACTACAGTACTTAAAGAACCATTTCAAAAATGGGGATTGGATTTTATTGGACTTGTTAAACCTGCAAGCATATTGTCAAGTAATCTATACATTCTAATAGCCATTGATTATGCAACAAAGTGGGTGGAAGCCCAAACACTCCACACCAACATTGTTGCAATAACCATTAAGTTTTTATACCAACACATTTTCACAAAATTTGGATTTCCATTAACCATTGTGACATATCAAGGTACCCATTTTATCATTGATGTAATCAGATACCTTTTTCACCATTTCATTCTTACACATACTAGTTATATTATTTATTATCCACAAGGAAATGGATAGGCTGAGTCTACAAATAAGGTTTTTGGAACCTTATTAACCAAATTGGTTAATGAAAATAGAAATGATTGGGATGAACACCTTTCCACAGTCTAATTTTCATATCAAACTGCTTACAAAGTACGAACCGGTCATACCCTTTTTTCAGCTGGTACATGGGCTACATCCATTATTACCTACAAAATATATGTTACCATCTAGACCTAGTGACAACAAAGATCAACAACCTATTAGAGTCTTAACTAGTCGACTATTTCAATTAGAGAAACTATAAGAAAACAAGTTGATTGCATAGGATTTAGTTGTTTCTAACCAGTGGAATAGATCATTGTGGTCACAAAATCGATTCATTGAAACCAAGTTTCAATTTCGAGATTATGAATTATGGTTTCCAAGGGTTGTTTCCAAATGTTTTCCTAAATTTCAGAGATGATGGTTTGGACCCTATTGGATACAATATTGTTCACTTAATAATATTCTTTGACTTGACACCATTGATAAGTTTGATCCTAACCCAGTGCTTGTCAACGTCAGCAAGTTGAAGCCATATAAATTCATCAAAGACAAAACCTTGCAACATGTATTGGTTAAATTTGATGACCTGGTCACTAATGAACCTATTCAAACCAAAGAACTTGTACCACTATTGGTTGAACCTGAAGATTTTCAACCTGTAGGATTTGAACTGGTTAGTAACCATTTGACACTTTGCAACATTAAAACAATAAATTTGCTTGTTCATCATTATCATAATTTGCCTATTCGAGACAATAATGTAATGGTGAGTAATGATGTAAATAATGTATTTGGAAAGGCACTTATTGATGTCTACCTTTTAAGAGTTTCTAATCTTAAAGGTTATGTCCATTCATAGCCATAGAGTCATTTTTGCATGAAGCAATATAAAAAACCATTGCATTTTTCATTCTATCTTTTTGTTGGCATTTTCTTTTTCATATTAGCAAGGGCCATGAATGAGAGTGCTTTAGAGAGGCTAAAACAAGAAGCAAAAGAGGAGGTTGAAAGAAAAGTTGAAGCTTTTAGGAGGGAACAAATTGAAAAAAAGAGAACAAAATAGGTTTGATTAACTAAAGCGATTTATGTAGAACCATTTGCTACAGCAAAAGAAATTAGAATTTTTGAGCAAGAACAAAGAAATAAGGAGTTGGAAAAGGAATTAGAATTAGTAACATTGAACTTTCTAAAGAAAACCACTACTACAGCAAAACTAGTACCACAAGTTATTGTTATTTTAGATTCAAAGGAAGAAGTGGAGGTTGGACTTCAACCTGTTGTCCATGAACAACCAGTTCCTAAATCAAGACCAGTGGAGAAGTATTTATCCAAGAACTTTTTGAAGAAGGACCTATTTCCAACATTATTTTTCAGTGCCCAAAATCAAAAATAAGAACTATGATGAAGTGAAAAGGCAAAGTGCATGTAGAAGAACAGGTTGAGAAACCTATTAAGAAAAAACTAGTGTCCAAGGTAAAGGAGAGCTAGAAGATGCTACAATGGATGAAGATTCCAACGAATTTAAAAGGGCTAGACGAGTCGTTTTGGAAAGCCTATTCAACTTGCAGTGGATAATGTTAAGAGAACACCTGTTGTGAGACTTCTGACGAACCTGGGAAGTAACAAAAGATGGAAGAGTTCTAGGGTGAATATATGGTTAAGAAATTTTCATTGATCAAATATTTATTGATGAACAACTTGGAATTTCCAAGGAAGGAGTAGTAGATGCTACTAATGCAACTTTTGAAAAAGCCAAAACTACCTTAAAAAGAATTGCAGGACCACATGCTTTTGTTGAGAATGAGTAGTGGAGTGTAGTGTGCATGAAAAAATAATTTCATGCAAGATTTGCAACTATTCTGTAAATTTTATATTAGAAGGAAAAGTTAGCTTATTTTAGCAACCAAATTGCCATTACTTTTGGCCTAGCCAATAGAGAGCAACCTATTAATTAGTGTTCTATAGTTTTAACTTGATAACTAGTTGAATTATTTCATCAGACTTAACGTCATAAAAAGGTAGCAACAAACCCAATTTTTAGCAAAACTAAAATAAATAATTGCTATTTTGGGCCTATCTTAGACATTCTATTTAAAAAGTGGTTCCTTTTATTTGAAATTTCTTCACCAAGAACAACTCCAAAAGAACATGTATCACTAACCAGCCAAGAGTGCAAGGTTGCACAACAACGACAAGTTTCACTTGAACCTATTACTAGATAATAGTTCTTGAAAGGAGAAGACCAACATGCTCAACTTCAACATCACCTTTATCCACACGTCAGTCCCATCGATTAAAAATGAGTACAAAACCACCTACACCAAGGGACAAGTTAAGCCCTGAACATCTTACATCACCACTAAGAAAGAAGTCCAAGACCACTTTTATATCACCACTTAATGATTTAGAAGAGGGTGAGGAGCAAACTTGTTCATATGAGATTGGAGGGAGGGGAAGAAAAGAGCTTGATGTAACAACCATGCAAGGCAGCATTGAGGAAGAACTTGAACCCAACCTAGACTAGGTAATTGACAACATTCAAATTGAACTTATTATATCTGCTAAACTTGTAGTTTCAATTATAGAACTTGCAGTTGCAGCTACATAATCATTCCAACTTGTTCAACTTATAATTAAACTTGTACAAATAGAAAATCCAGAGTTTTTTAGATTTCAACATGTCCCCATTTTTAGTCATTCCACATAAACTTTGAGATAGATTAACATGTTTTTAGAGCAAGTTGCTCAAAATGCCATAACTTGGGTGGGAATATTACAAGAATGGTCAAACCTTAAAGTTGAGTTTGAACAAGTCAAGGAAATCCTATTTGAGACCCATAATCACCTACAAACTTGTAGCATCAAGCTAAAAATAGTGTAAAGAACTTTGAAGAATTGTGACAAAGAATTGGTCACAGTCAAGGGACAATTGAATAGGGTCCCACATGAAAACCAAAATATGTCCAATAAATTGAATGAGGCAGAACGAGCTGTCAGGAAAACTGAAAACTTGTAGCAAGAGTATGTTGAGCTCAACTAATTCAATTGGAAGACCCATAATGATTTGATCCGTCTCTAAGCTGATTCGGAATGGATGATGAAAGATTATGCCAAATGGAGGAGTTTAATTTGGAACAACAGGGTATCATAATTGGTTTGGAATGTACTTGTCAAAATCTAAAGGAACAACATGTAGGCTGTCCACATTGAATTTGACAAGGAAAAGCAAAGTCTTATTGTTCAAATCCAAAATTGAAAGGGTCAATATGAGATAGCCAAGGTACAATTGAACAAACCTAGCCCCATTCTACTTATTAGAATGACCAATAGGTTGAAGGAGTTAGTGTTAGACAATACCTTACTCAAAGTGCAAAACCAAGCCTTAGGAATAGAAATCCCAAGTGGAAGGAGTGGTGGCAAATTGTTCAGGAGTTCATAGAATAGTAGATTCATGACAATATGGAGTTGGTTTGCTTTGATGAACAGAGTTATCAACTCGAACTATAAGCTTACCAAACTACTTTCCCTAATTTCAAATACAAAACCCCAAGTTTCATGTTTGTGGAAATTAGAACCGGTAGTAGAATTTCGACAATGCCATTTGTGGTACAACTTGTTATTAAACTAGTTAGTCCATTAAAAGGTGGAATAGGCTTAGAAATCATACCCTTACCTGTTTAAATTTTTATTATACATGTTCTAATAACCAATGTTGTCAATCAACCAATGGAATGTAATGAGAAATTTGACAAGAAACAAGATGAACTTGTATATTCTTCATATATTATACTAGATAGTAAATTAGAGTCTTTGGAACTTTTATTTACTAATGTACCTCTAGCCCCACACTAGATATGTATAGGTCAGGAGGTTGTTTTGATATCAAATACCCCGCATACCTCGGAGGTATACACAACACCCACCATGACCTTTGAAGACACACATGATCAACAAAGGACTACAATGCCAATCAATCTTCAAATCTTGAGTCAAGTTGAACTTGTGGAAGCAATAGGTGTTGAACTTGTCAAAGAAGTCATCAATGAACCAATTACAGAAGGCTAAATCTCAATTGGACCTTTGAGTTAACATTTTGAGGAGGAAATGTAAATTTCAAAAGGGGATAATGTTACCATATTTGGTAACACGTGACTTAATAGGTTGATAGTATAAGCAGGTTATTAGACCTGACAAGTGTCATAACCTGTTATTAAAATTAACATGTGATATTAACCTAATTAGTTACTAATCCTGGTAAGTAAAGATTGGGTTAAGAAAATAGGTTGACATGTTAATGAATAAGTATTCTATAGAATTGGTACTTGACAAAATTGGTAGTTGGACAAATAGTTAAGGAGGGTGTATTTTTGAAATTTTGGAATGTTAGTTTAAGTATTGGCTAATGACTATTTATAATGATCTGTTATGATTGTTGTATTTTGAATTAGCTAGTATAGGACTAGGAGGACAAATTTGTTGAGGGACTTTGGGATTTCATTCATGATTATGTGTTTCCACTTTTGAATTATGGAAATATGGAACATTTTTCTTTTAGCCTATTTCCTTCAAGTTTGAGCAATTTGTGTACATGTTAGTTTACGATTTGTAGTAACTTAAGTTCTATTTTGTGTGTTGTATGTACCTGTTGCTGCCTTAAGAACCAGTTGCTGAAAAAAATTGAAAGGTGAATTAACCTTAATGGGAATAGAAAAACTTCATTAACAAAGGTATTGAGTTCATTTGACAAAGGTAGTTGATAAGAATGGCATGCTTGGGAGCCCACTTTCCAATTTTCATTCGGGAATATACTAAAGAAAACCATGAAATATGCATCACCTTTTTGTGGATCCCAATGGTTTTTTTGTTCAAGCCAGGGACAAATCCCATCAAGATGACAATGGTTAACAACCTCCTAGCAAATCGAAACCTGAAATTCACCTTGAAGCTCCAAAAGAGAAATCAAACTAAGATGAGGATAGTTAACGACTTTTTGATGACATGTCAAGGCATCTACTAGAACATCTTGTTAACAAATAAGAGATCTATTCACTTGCAACTTCCGAGTGGAAATTTGAAGCATCTATATCCTTTTTATTTTGAGGAATACCCAATGAAAATACACCTCTCAGCTTTTAGGTCTAGTTTTGATCTATTCTCATAAAAAACATGCACATATGCAATGCAACCGAACATTCTAAGGTGTGAAACATCAGGTTTTTAGCTTGCCTGTGAATTTTTCTTCAGGTGTCATGCCATGAAATCTCGCTGTGGGTGTTCGATTCATGATATAGACTATAGTTGCTACTGCTTCAGCCCAAAAATAATTTGGCAAATTTTTCTTATTCAACATGGCACGTGTTATTTTTACAATGTGCCTATTTTTCCTTTCAACAACTCCATTTTGTTGTCTGGAATAACTAGATGAATACGTCCTTTGAATTCCATGCTCCTTCAAGTATTCAATGAATTCATTTGAAAAATACTTTCCCCCTCCATCGGACCTTAGGCACTTGATGTTCACACCCTTCTCCTTCTCCACCATTGTTTTGAAATTCAAAAAATGTTGAAACACTTCACCTTTGTGTTTCATGAAGGAAACCCACACCTTCCTTGTGTGGTCATCAATGAAACTCACGTAGTACTTGCATCCTCCAATGGATTCTATCTTCGTGATCCACACACCCGAGTAGATCATTTCCAAAGGTTTGAAACTTACATGAATTGTTTGAGCTGGGAATGGATGCTTAGCTTGCTTCCCCAATTGACATGCTTCACAAACTTTTGACATCACCTCTTCTATTCCAAATTTGGGAAGACCTTCAACAAGATTTTATTTATCCATTAATTTAAGACGTTGGAGATTAACATGGCCAACCCGCTTGTGCTAAATTCCAACGTTTCCAACTCCTTTTCCATGTGTGAATAACATGGAATTCACCTCAGGCATGTGCACATTCAAGGTGAACATTCGTCCATTCCTTTCCCCTTTTGCAATCAATTTGCCTTGGTTCTTCATGTCTTTCACAAAACATCCATTTGGGTTGAATGTCACCTATAAACCTTGTTCCACCATTTGGCTTACGGAGACCAAATTTTTTGTTATGGTTGGAACATGAAATACATCTTTCATGACGCACTCCCAAGTCCCACTTTTCCGCAACTCAACATAGTTGGACCCTCAAGTGGGTTCAACCCGGGACTTGGGAGTGCGTCACATGGTATTAGAGCATCCGGTGCTCAATCCACCCTTGGGACATTGGGATGGCACCCAAGAAGAACCGTAAGCAAGCTTCCGAGACTAGGCCCGAAGAACCCGTTGAAGACCTAGTAGCCCGCCGGAATCAATTGGGGAGGAGGAACCAAATTCCCGGGAGGACCAAGATGAACCCGAAGTTGGACTCGAAAGTGAGGAGGAACAATGGAGCTCGGTCCTATTCACCCCGGAGCAACTTGAAGTTCCTCCTCAAGATGAATAGGCCTGACTTTGGTGAGTTGGTGGCAGCCCTCAAAACGGGGACTTCCAAGGGTGAAAGGTTTCAACCGGCCAAGCCCGGGAACTTCGATGGTGCCCGAGACCGAAAAGTTGTGGATGCTTGGCTTGCGGAAATGGAAGACTATATAAATGCCGCCAAGGTTGGTCGACATTCCGTTGTGGAGCTTGTTCAATCCTACTTGAAAGGCTATGCCGCCACATGGTGGTGGACGGTGAGACAAGAGGAGGGGAAGAACCATGGCTACACTTGGGAGTTCTTCAAGGAACGTCTTGAGTCGGAGTTTGTTCCAAGGAATTCCGACTACATCTCGAGGTGCAAACTCCGTGACCTTGTGAATGCCACAAATGAGAACTTGAGGCAATATGTGAGGGCTTATTCCGAACTCATGCTGGAGGTCCGGCACATGCATGAGATGGACCGTGTGTGCCAATTTGTGATGGGGCTTCCAACTTGGGCCAAACGAAAGCTTGAGGAGAGTTGGCCCGCTTCATTATCCGAGGCCATCACGAAAGTGGAGAACTTCTCAGATGTGGGGTGGAGTGACAAATCCAGGTTCAAGAAGGACAACAAGTTCTTTCACAAGAAACCGAGGCATGAGGGGGAATGGAATCGGGGGCAAGGTAGCCCCACCAAAGAGAAGCCTAAACAATTCCAAGGCTCGGGGTTCAAACCAAAAGGGAGTTTTGTGAAGAAGGGGGCTCCTTTCAAAGGGAGCCAAACCAAGGGAGATCTTGGGGTGAAGCCCAAAGGAGCGTGCTTCAATTGTAATGAAGTGGGGCATTACTCCAAAGATTGTCCCAAGTCCAAAACGGGGAGCTCTAAGGTACTTACTCTCAACGCCAATCTAGCTCAACTGGAATGCAATCGACTCATCTTCTTGAAGGGGAAGATTGCTAAGCAGGATATTTTATGTCTTTTGGACACAGGGGCTTCTCACAACTTCATAATTTTGGAAAGCGTCAAAAGGACGAAGCTCCACTTGGAGGAGCTCAAGGCACCCATTGAGGTGCACTTCGCGGATGGGGTCCCCCATCCAACTACTTTACAAGCAAAGGGAGTGCCTCTCCAATTGGGGAATTGGAGAGGAAAGGTGGACTTGTTGGTTTCCACCTTGGGTGGAATGGATCGCATTTTGGGAATGGAGTTCATCACCCAAAACAATGTGCTCATAGAGGGGCACAATAGGTTAGTTAGAATCCCATCTAAAAGTGGGATTGTGCGAGTCAAGGCACAAGAGTTGCCTTGTGTGGGTGG
>Ga0209611_10003413_pt1 | contig 27596 bp, 25 predicted proteins | sample S1TSphgellanicum_3_FD_187693 | JGI IMG/M metagenome (GOLD analysis project Ga0209611, IMG submission 187693) | Host-associated microbial communities from peat moss isolated from Minnesota, USA - S1T2_Fc - Sphagnum magellanicum MG (SPAdes) (version 2) | ecosystem: Host-associated > Plants > Peat...
AATGAAGTGGGAGGGAAGTTGGGCGGTGAGACCTCGGGCCATATTCTGTGTCTCGACAAGACGACGACCGGCGATGGTCTGATCAGCGCGCTGCAGGTCTTGAGCATCATGAAGCAAACCGGCGCCGGCCTCGCCGAGTTGGCGGCGGGCATGCGCAAGTATCCGCAACTGCTGCTCAATGTGCGAGTGGCGAAGCGCTTCGATCCCCTGGCGGAACCCACCGTCGTCGAGATGGCCACCGAAGTGGAGCGGCGTTTCAACGGCCGCGGGCGGATCGTGCTGCGCGCCTCGGGGACCGAACCCGTCATCCGGGTCATGGTCGAGGGCCACGATGCGGGACTGGTCAAGAAGGGTGCGCGGGATATCGCGACGGTGGTTGAGGCAGCCGCCGCGAAAGACGCTTGAGGGGGCTTGCAGTTAACGGCCTGCGCGGCTAATCTTCGCCGCCTTTCCCGCAGGGCAAATGCCCGAAGGTGGCCTATGCGTCGTCAATTGGTGGCGGGTAATTGGAAAATGCACGGCTCGCGCACCTCGACCCAGGCGTTGCTGGCCGAGTTGGAGATGAGCCTGAAGCCGGATTGGCAGATCGACATCGCCGTGTTTCCGCCGTATGTCTATTTGACCGATGCGGTCCGGCTGCTCGAAGGCAGCCGGATTGCGGTCGGTGCGCAGGACGTTTGCGCCGAATCGGCCGGCGCGTTCACGGGCCAGGTATGCGCCTCGATGCTCAAAGACGTGGGCTGCACCTACGTCATCGTCGGGCATTCCGAGCGGCGCCGCTGGTATCACGAGGATGATGCACTGGTCGCGAGAAAGTTTGCGGCGGTCTCGGACGCAGGACTCACACCCGTGCTGTGCGTCGGTGAATCCTTGGAGGAGCGCGAAGCGAACCACACGGAACGGGTGATCTCGCGGCAACTCGATGCCGTGATCGCGATGCACGGGGTCGGGGCCTTTTCGAGGGCCATCCTTGCCTATGAGCCGGTGTGGGCGATCGGCACGGGTCGCACGGCTTCGCCCGCGCAGGCGCAGGAAGTGCACGCATTCCTGCGCGGCCGCATTCATGCGCAAGATGCTAAGATAGCCGGCCATTTGCGGATCCTCTATGGCGGCAGCGTCAAGGGTGGAAACGCCGCGGAGCTGTTCGCGATGCCCGATGTGGACGGCGGCTTGGTAGGCGGTGCCTCATTGAGCGCCGATGAGTTTCAGCAGATATGCGCGGCGGCGGCCGTTCGCCATTGAGAGAATTCGTATTATGTTGCGTGGCTTCATTTTGAGTGTGCATATTTTGCTTGCACTGATGATCATCGTGCTCGTGCTCCTGCAGCGGGGTAAGGGCGCTGAGGCCGGCGCGGGTTTCGGTTCGGGCGCGTCGGGCACCGTGTTCGGCGCACGCGGCACGAGCACGTTGTTTTCGAAATTGACGGCCGTGTTCGCAGCGCTGTTTTTCGCGACGAGTTTGACCCTGGCGTACCTGGGGACCCGCTCGAGCGGTGAGCCGAGCAGTGTGCTGGAACGAGCCGCGCAGGCGGCCACCTCCACGCCGCCGCCGGCTCCCGCAGCACCGGTAAAGAACTGACCAACACGAGTCTGATCAAGGCGACAGTGATCCTAAGCCGACGTGGCGAAATTGGTAGACGCGCTAGTTTGAGGGGCTAGTGGGGCAACCTGTGCCGGTTCGAGTCCGGCCGTCGGCACCATCACTTTGTCTTGGAAAGTCCCATCGAGCGCCGTTGCGCAACGCAACACGTCGGGCGCCTGATACAATTATGGGTAAAATGACGTGGTCGGACGCCTGATGATGCTGCGACAGTATTTACCGATTCTGATCTTCATGGGTTTGGCCGGCGTTGTAGGACTCGCGTTATTCACCATTGGCTGGGTTTTGGGCCCGCGCCGGCCGGACGCGGAGAAACTCTCGCCCTACGAGTGCGGTTTCGAAGCGTTCGAGGATTCTCGGATGCGATTCGACGTACGCTACTACCTGGTCGCCATCATTTTCATCGTGTTCGATCTGGAAATCGCCTTCTTTTTCCCGTGGGCGGTGTCGCTCAAGTCAACCGGGACATTCGGCCTGATCGCCATGCTGGTCTTTGCCTTGGTGTTGGTGGTCGCGCTGGTGTACGACTACGGCAAAGGGGCGCTTGAATGGGATTAGAGGCCGTGGCCGCCGACAGCGCCGTACGCGGTTTCGAAGTGACCTCGGTCGACAAACTGATCAACTGGGCACGCACGGGATCGCTCTGGCCGATGACTTTCGGCCTGGCCTGCTGTGCGGTGGAAATGATGCACGCCGGCGCGGCGCGCTACGACCTGGATCGGTTCGGAATCGTGTTTCGGCCGAGTCCACGCCAATCCGACGTCATGATCGTCGCCGGCACCCTGGTCAACAAAATGGCGCCGGCACTGCGCAAGGTGTACGACCAGATGGCGGAACCGCGCTGGGTCATCTCCATGGGCTCCTGCGCCAATGGCGGCGGCTACTATCACTATTCCTACGCGGTGGTGCGCGGTTGCGATCGGATCGTGCCCGTCGATGTCTATGTGCCCGGCTGCCCACCCACCGCCGAAGCCTTGCTCTACGGCATCATTCAATTGCAGAACAAGATCAAGCGCAACAAGGCGATCAGACGATGAGCGCCGACGCCCCCGCGGCGGCGGCGCCCGTCGCGCCGACCCGTTTGGAAGCATTGGCCGCCGCAGTCGCGCGAGTGCTGCCGGGGAAGTTGACGGGCGTCGCCAACCATACCGGCGAATTGACCTACGAAGTCGCCGCCGCAGGATTGCTCGAAGCCGCCGGCGCGCTGCGCGACGCGCCCGACCTCAAGTTCGAGATGTGCATGGACGTGTGCGGAGTGGACTACCTCGAGCACGGCCGCGCCGAATGGAAAACACAGGACGCCACCTCATCGGGCTTCAGCCGCGGCGTTTCGCGATATGCGCCGCCCGACGGAACCCGCCCGACCGTGTTGGCCGCCGGCCGGCGTTTCGCGGTGGTGTATCACCTGCTCTCCATCTCGCATAACCAGAGGCTGCGCCTGCGCGTATTTTGCGCCGACGACGCCGAGCCGATGGTGGATTCGGTGGCCGGGATCTGGGCCTCCGCCGTATGGTTCGAGCGCGAGACCTTCGATCTGTTCGGGATTTTCTTCAAGGGCCATCCGGACCTGCGCCGCCTGCTCACCGACTACGGCTTCATCGGACATCCGTTTCGCAAGGACTTTCCGCTCTCCGGCAACGTCGAAGTGCGTTACGACCCGGAAAAGGGGCGCGTGGTCTATCAGCCGGTGAGCATCGATCCCCGAGTTCTCGTGCCGAAAGTGATTCGCCACGACAATCGCTATGATCCGGCGTTGACCAACGCTCCGGTGTCGGGCGGCACGAAACCCAGTGGCTGAAATTCGCAATTACACGATGAACTTCGGACCCCAGCATCCGGCGGCGCACGGCGTGCTGCGGCTGGTGCTGGAGATGGACGGCGAAGTCATTCAGAAGGCCGACCCGCACATCGGACTATTGCATCGCGGCACCGAGAAACTGGCCGAGAGCAAGCCCTTCAACCAGTCGATCGGCTACATGGATCGGCTCGATTATGTGTCGATGATGTGCAATGAGCACGCCTATGTCATGGCGATCGAACGGCTGCTCGGCATACGCCCGCCGCTGCGTGCGCAATACATCCGGGTGATGTTCGACGAGCTCACGCGAATTCTCAATCATCTGATGTGGCTCGGCTCGCACGGCCTCGACATCGGCGCCATGACGGTGTTTCTGTACTGCTTCCGCGAGCGTGAGGACCTGATGGACTGCTACGAGGCGGTGTCCGGCACCCGCATGCACGCCACGTATTATCGGCCGGGCGGGGTGTATCGGGACTTGCCCGACTCCATGCCGAAGTATCAGTACTCCGAGTGGCGCAGCAACAAGGACGTGGACCGCATCAACGAACGGCGAGCGGGCGGACTGCTCGATTTCATCGCCGATTTCACGCGCCGCTTCCCGGCCTGCGTCGATGAATATGAAACTCTGCTCACCGACAATCGGATCTGGAAACAGCGCACCGTGAACATCGGGGTGGTGAGCCCGGAGCGCGCCATGCAGTTGGGATTCTCCGGTCCCATGCTGCGCGGTTCCGGTGTCGAGTGGGACTTGCGCAAGAAACAGCCCTATGAGGTCTACGACCAGATGGACTTCGACATTCCGGTGGGAGTCAACGGCGATTGCTACGACCGCTATCTGGTGCGCGTCGAGGAATTGCGCCAGTCGACGCGCATCGTCAAACAATGCGTCGAATGGCTCAAAGCCAACCCCGGATCGGTGATGATCGACGACCGTAAAGTGCGGCCGCCGCGGCGCGAAGAGATGAAGGGCGACATGGAGTCGCTGATTCATCATTTCAAACTGATGACCGAGGGCTATTGCGTTCCGGAGGGGGAAACCTACGCCGCCATCGAGGCGCCGAAGGGCGAACTCGGCGTGTACCTCGTGTCCGACGGGGCCAACAAACCCTATCGCCTCAAGGTGCGGGCGCCGGGCTTCGCGCATCTCGCCGCGCTCGATGAAATGGTTCGCGGGCATATGTTGGCGGACGTGGTGGCGATGATCGGCACGCAGGACATCGTGTTCGGCGAGATCGACCGATGAGCGCGCAGCTCTCCGCCCACGTGCGCGAAGAAATCGACCGCTGGGTCGCCAAGTTTCCGCCCGACCGCAAGCGCTCCGCCGTCATCTCGGCGCTGCACGCCGCGCAACACGAGAACGGCGGCTGGCTCACCACCGAGATCATGGATGCGGTGGCCGAGTATCTGGATCTGCCGCCGATCCAGGTATATGAGATCGCCACGTTTTATTCGATGTTCCACACCAAGCCCGTCGGCCGCCATCACCTCTCGGTGTGCACCAACATCTCCTGCATGCTGCGCGGCTCGCAAGCAGTGGTCGAGCACATCGAGAAGAAGCTCGGGATCAAGACGGGTGAAAGCACGCCGGATGGGCGCATCTATTTGAAGATCGAGGAGGAGTGTCTGGCCGCGTGCACGGGCGCGCCGATGCTGATGGTGGATCACGTGTATCACGAGAATCTCACGCCGGAGCGGATCGATGGAATTCTGGATCAATTGACATGAGCGGAAGGTAGCGGTGGCATACGAACAGAATCTGCTGTTGTTCGAAGCGCTCAAATACGAGCGTCCGTGGACGCTCGAGAGCTATCGGCAGTTCGGCGGTTACCAGGCCTGGGAGAAGATCCTGCGCGAGCACACGCCGCGCGAGAAAATCATCGAGGACGTCAAAGCCTCCGGCCTGCGCGGACGGGGCGGGGCGGCCTTTCCCACCGGCGTGAAATGGAGCTTCATGCCGCGCAGTTCGCCCGTGCAGAAGTACGTCGTCTGCAATTCGGACGAATCCGAACCCGGCACCTGTCATGACCGCGATATTCTGCGCTACAACCCGCATTCGGTCATCGAGGGCATGGCGATCGGCGGCTATGCGATGACGGCCACGGTGGGATACAACTACATCCGCGGCGAATTTCTGGGCGAGCCCATTCCGCGATTCGAAGCCGCCTTGGCCGAAGCCTATGCGGCGGGGCTGCTCGGCAAGAACATCCTGGGGTCCGGTGTGGATTTCGATCTGCACATGTTCATCGGCGCGGGGGCCTACATCTGCGGCGAGGAAACCGCGCTGCTCGAATCGCTCGAAGGCAAGCCGGGCAAGCCGCGCTTCAAGCCGCCGTTCCCGGCGAACTTCGGCCTGTTCGGCAAGCCGACCACGATCAACAACACCCAGAGTTTCGCCTCCGTGCCGGGCATTCTGCGCAAAGGCCCCGCCTGGTTCGCAAGCCTGGGGCCGGTGAACTCCGGCGGTACCCTGATCTTTTCGGTCTCCGGCCACGTAGAGAAGCCCGGCAACTTCGAGTTGCCGCTCGGTATTCCGTTCAAGGATCTCATGGCATTGGCCGGCGGCGTGTGGAAGGGTCGACAGCTCAAGGCGGTGATTCCCGGCGGTTCTTCCTGTCCGGTGGTGCCGGGGCATGTCATGTGGGCGACCAACATGGATTACGACTCGGTCAAGAAGGCCGGCTCATCGATCGGCACCGGCGCCGTCATCGTGATGGATGAGTCCACTTGCATGGTGCGCGCGCTCGAGCGCCTGGCGCGCTTTTACATGTCTGAATCGTGCGGTCAATGCACTCCCTGCCGCGAGGGCACCGGCTGGCTCGATCGGATGCTGAAGCGGATCATTGCCGGCCAGGGCCGAAGCGAGGATCTTGGCCTGTTGCTGGATGTGGCCAATCGCATCGAAGGCCATACCATCTGCGCGCTCGGCGACGCGGCGGCATGGCCGGTGCAAAGCTTTTTGAAACACTTCATGCCGGAGTTTCAATACATGATCGAGCACAAAGGCCGTTCGATCGTCGACGGAGCGGCCGGTCCCGCGGCCCATGCCGCGCCTGCCGGCGCGGCGGAAGCGGCGGCCTAGGACGCACGATGAGCGACGATACGGTCAATATCGAAGTCAACGGCCTGCCGCTCAAGGCGCGCAAGGGCCAGATGATCATGCAGGTCACGGATCCGGCCGACATTTACATTCCGCGCTTTTGTTATCACGACAAGCTCACCGTCGCCGCCAATTGCCGTATGTGCCTGGTCGAGGTCGAGAAAGCGCCGAAGCCGCTGCCGGCGTGCGCCACACCGGTGACGGAAGGCATGAAGGTATTCACCCGCTCGCCCAAAGCCGTCGCCGCACAACGGGCGACGATGGAGTTCCTGCTGATCAACCATCCGCTCGATTGCCCGATCTGCGATCAGGGCGGGGAGTGCGAATTGCAGGATCTGGCGCTCGGCTACGGGCGCGACATTTCCCGCTTCAGCGAACGCAAGCGGGTGGTGAAGGACAAGAATTTAGGACCCTTGGTATCGACCGACATGACGCGCTGCATCCACTGCACGCGCTGCATCCGCTTCGGCCAGGAGATTCAGGGCTACCCCCAAATGGGCACGACCGGCCGCGGTGAGAACATGGAGGTGGGCACCTACATCGAGCACAGCGTCGATCATGAGCTGTCGGCCAATATCATCGATCTGTGTCCGGTCGGTGCGCTCAACAACAAACCGTTTCGCTACCACGCGCGCTCCTGGGAAATGACCCAGCAAGCCTTGGTGTCGCCTCACGATGCCTTCGGCGCCAATCTGTACGCGCATGTACTGCGCGGTACGGTGATGCGGGTCGTGCCGCGCGAGAACGAGGAGCTCAACGAAACCTGGATCGCCGACCGCGACCGTTTCGGTTTCGAGGGCATGTACTCCGCCGATCGCGTGTCGGAGCCGATGCTGCGTATCGACGGTGTGTTGCAAGTCGTCGACTGGGAAGCCGCGCTCAGCGCGGCGGCGGAGGGAATGAAGAAATTCGCCGCGCCGGGCGGCGGCGTGGGATTTCTGGCTTCGCCGCTCGCCACCGTCGAGGAGCTGTATCTGCTCGCGCAAATTGCACGCGGGATCGGGACGGGCGGCGCCAATATCGATCATCGACTGCGCCAACTGGACTTTCGCGCGCAGGAGAATGACGCGGCGTTCCCGGGTCTCGGTCTTAAAATCGCCGACATCGAGAGGCTCGAGGGCGTGCTGGTCATCGGCTCGAATTTGCGCCACGAGATGCCGCTCCTGGCCCATCGCATGCGCAAGGCCGCGGTGAAGCCCGGTGGTGCGAAGATCGCCTTCCTCAATCCGCGCCGCTTCGAGTATCTGTTTCCGATTGCTGCCTACCTCACGGCGGAATCCGACCTGGTTGCGGAATTGGCGGCGGTGGTGCGCGCGGCGGCGGCGGCGTTGAGTCAACCGGTGCCTGACGGTGCGGCGGTGGCGGCGGTGACGGACTCGCACCGCGCGCTGGCCGCTGCGTTGTTGAACGGCGCGCGGCGCGCCGTCATTCTGGGTACGTTGGCGCAGCGGCACCCGGCCTACTCGGAACTCAAAGCCCTTGCGGTCATGTTGGGGCAATTGAGCGGCGCCAGCGTCGGGTGCGTCACTGAAGGCGCCAACGCGGCGGGCGCCTACCTCGCCGGCGCGGTGCCGCATCGTGAACCGGGAGGCGCACCGGCGGCGGCGGTGGGCTTGTCGGCGCGCGCCATGCTGGAGACCGGCCTGCCGGCGTACGTATTGTTCGGCGGTCTCGACCCGGCCTGTGACTTTGCGGTGGAGGCGCGCGCGTTGGCCGCGGCGCAGTGCGTGGTCGCGATGACCACGCACCTGCCCGAGACGCTGCGCGAATCGGTGCATGTGGTGCTGCCCATCGGCTCGTTTGCGGAAACCTCCGGCACCTATGTCAATGCCGAAGGACGCTGGCAGAGCTGGGCCGCCGCGGCGAAGCTGCCCGGCGAAAGCCGCCCGGGGTGGAAGGTTTTGCGGGTGCTCGCCAATCTGCTCGGTGTGCGGGGCATCGACTATCTGAGCTCCGAGGAAATCCGCGAGGCGCTTCGAACCCTGTGCGGGACGCGCCTCGAGACACCGGGCGGCGCCATGGCCGCCGGCGGCGCGGCGGCCATGCCTGAGGGGCTCGCCCCGAGCGGTGCGTGGGTGGATGTTCCGCCGTATCAGGGCGACGTGTTGGTGCGCGGCTCGGACGCCCTCGCCAAGACCAAGGACGGACGTATGACCCGCACGGTCCTTTAGGCGATGTGGGAGTGGAGTCCCGTGCGGGATTGGCTGTCGGGCGCAATCACGCCGTATTGGACCTATCCTTTGCTGACCGTGGTGCAGGCCATGATGACCATGGTGTGCATCATTCTCACCATGGCGGTTTATACGCTGGCGGAACGCAAGGTCATCGGCTGGATTCAATCGCGCCGCGGCCCGAACCGCGTGAACCTGTTTTGGATTCCCGGATTGGGTCAGCCGTTCGCCGATGTGATCAAGTTGATGTGCAAGGAGATCCTGATCCCGGCCGACGCGAACGGTTTCTTGTTCCGCCTCGCCCCGTTCCTCGCGTTGATACCGTCGCTGGCCATATGGGCGGTGATTCCCTTCTCACCGGAACACGTGTTCGCGAATATCGACGCCGGCCTGCTGTACATCCTCGCGCTCACCTCCATGGGCGTGTACGGCATCATCCTCGCCGGCTGGGCATCGAACTCGAAGTACGGGTTTTTGGGGGCGATGCGCTCCGCCGCCCAGATCGTCGCGTATGAAATCGCCATGGGCTTCGCCATGGTCGGGGTCTTGATGGCGGCGGGCAGTCTCAACATCGGCGAGATCATCCTGGCGCAGCGCGGCGGACCTCTGAGCTGGAATTGGTTCTGGCTGTTCCCACTGCTCATCGTGTACTTCATTGCCGGCGTGGCCGAGACCAACCGCGCGCCCTTCGATGTCGCGGAGGGTGAATCGGAAATCGTGGCGGGCTTCCATGTGGATTATTCGGGCATGGCGTTCGCGCTGTTCTTCATCGCCGAATACGTCAATATGATCGTGATTTCGGCGCTGACCGTGATTTTCTTTTTCGGCGGATGGCTGTCGCCGTTCGAGGGCTGGATCGACCCCGACTCGTGGCTCGCGTCGCCCGGCTTTTTCTGGTTCGGCTTGAAGACGCTGTTCCCGATGTTCACCTTTCTCTGGGTGCGCGCGACGTTTCCCCGCTATCGCTATGACCAGATCATGCGCCTCGGCTGGAAGGCGCTCATTCCGGTCACGCTGGTCTGGCTGTTGGCGGAGGGTTTCATGTGTTATCTGCACGTCGGTCCGTGGAAGGGGCATCTCTAATGCAGGGCATCCGCAATTTTCTCAAGACCATCCTTCTCTGGGAGTTGCTGCAGGGACTCTGGGTGACTCTGAAGGGGCTGTTCGAACGCAAAGTGACCGTGAACTATCCGGAGGAGAAGACGCCGCAAAGCAGCCGCTTTCGCGGTCTGCACGCGCTGCGGCGCTATCCGAACGGGGAGGAGCGCTGCATCGCCTGCAAACTCTGCGAAGCGGTGTGCCCGGCGCTCGCCATCACCATCGAGTCGGACGTGGGCGCGGACGGCACGCGGCGCACCACGCGCTACGACATCGATCTGTTCAAATGCATCTATTGCGGTTTTTGCGAGGAAGCGTGTCCGGTGGACGCCATCGTCGAGACGCGGCTGCATGAGTACCACATGGAGAATCGCGGCGAGAACATCATGAGCAAGGACAAGTTGCTCGGCATCGGCGAGCGCTACGAAGCCATGATCGCGGCCGATCGAGCCGACGACGCCCGGTATCGGTGATGTTTCCGGGCATTCTGTTCTTCGTCTTCGCCGGCGTGCTCATCGCCGCCGCGCTCGGGGTGATCCTAGCCCGCAACCCGGTTCATTCGGCGTTGCTGCTGGTGCTGTGCTTTTTCAACAGCGCGGTCCTCTGGCTGCTGCTCGACGCGGAGTTTTTGGGCATCGTGCTGGTGCTGGTGTATGTAGGCGCTGTCATGGTGCTGTTCCTGTTCGTGGTCATGATGCTCGACATCAACATCGAGGAATTTCGCAAGGGATTGGCGAGCTATTGGCCGATGGCGGCCGCCGTCGCCGGCTTCGTGGTGTTCGCCATGATCAACATCATCGTCGTGAAGCACCTGGGCGGCATGAGCCTTAGGTCCGCGCCCACGCTCGCGGCGGACTATTCGAATACGCGCACCCTCGGGACGGCGCTGTTCACGCGCTTCGCGTACCCGGCGCAAGTCGCCGCCACGATCCTGCTGGTTGCGAGCATCGCCGCCATCGTCCTGACTCTGCGCCGGCGCCGCGGCGGCAAGCTGCAGAACATCACCCAGCAGGTCGCCGTGCGGGCGAAGGACCGGGTTCGAATCATCAAAATGGCCTCCGAGAAAAGACCATGATCACGCTCACCCATGTGTTGACCCTGTCCGGCCTGCTGTTCGCCATCGCGGTGGCCGGCGTGTTCTTGAATCGCAAGAACATCATCGTGCTGCTGATGTGCATCGAACTCATGTTGCTCGCCGTGAACTTCAATTTTGTCGGCTTCTCGCGCTATCTGGGCGACATCAACGGCCAGATCTTCGTGTTCTTCATATTGACCGTGGCGGCGGCCGAGTCAGCCATTGGCCTCGCCATCCTGGTCGTGCTGTTCCGCGAACGCCGCAGCATCGAGGTGGAAGACCTCGACACGCTCCAAGGCTGAGACTAAGGAGCGGACCATGCAGTCGATCTTTCTCACGATCGCGTTGGCGCCTCTGGCGGCTGCCGTCATCGCAGGACTGTTCGGCCGAGCCATCGGCAAGGTGGGTGCTCAGAGCGTGACCATCCTCGCCGTGGGTGTGTCCTGCGCGCTGTCCTTCTACGTGCTTTATGAGTTCTTGTATGGTGGACTCCAACCATATAGCGGCACGGTCTATACCTGGCTGATCGCCGACGGCGTGAAAATGGAAGTCGGATTCTTGATCGACCGGCTGTCGGTCATGATGATGGCGGTGGTGACCTTCGTCTCGCTGATGGTGCATGTCTACACCATCGGCTACATGCACGACGACGACGGCTATCAGCGCTTCTTCAGCTACATCTCCTTGTTCACGTTCTCGATGCTGATGCTGGTGATGTCGAATAATTTCCTGCAATTGTTCTTCGGCTGGGAAGGCGTGGGCGTGGTGTCGTACTTGTTGATCGGATTCTGGTACACGCGGCCAACGGCCATCTTCGCGAGCCTGAAAGCGTTCCTGGTGAACCGGGTGGGCGATTTCGGCTTCATCCTCGGAATCGCCACGGTGCTGCGCTACACGGGCTCGCTCGATTATGCGACCGTGTTCGCGCACGCCGATGCGCTTGCCGCCGCGCAGATTCATATCGGCGGCGCCGTGGTCTGGCCGGCGGTGAGTTTTGCCTGCATTTGTCTGTTCATCGGCGCGATGGCCAAGTCGGCACAGGTGCCGCTGCACGTCTGGCTGCCCGATTCGATGGAAGGACCGACGCCGATTTCGGCGTTGATCCACGCGGCCACCATGGTGACGGCGGGCATCTTCATGGTCGCGCGCATGTCGCCGCTGTTCGAATTGTCGGAGACGGCGCTCACGATGGTGTTGATCGTCGGGTCGACCACGGCGTTCTTCATGGGCCTGATCGGAATCGTGAGCAACGACATCAAGCGGGTGATCGCCTATTCCACGCTGTCGCAGTTGGGCTATATGACGGTGGCACTCGGCGTGTCGGCTTATGGGGCCGGCATTTTCCATCTCATGACGCATGCGTTTTTCAAAGCCCTGCTGTTCCTCGCGGCGGGTTCGGTGATCATGGCGATGCATCATGAACAAGACATGCGCAAGATGGGCGGCCTGAAAAAATATCTGCCGATCACCTACTGGACCTGTCTGGTGGGCGCGCTTGCCTTGATCGGCTTTCCCGGGACGGCGGGATTCTTCTCCAAGGATGCATTGATCGATGCGGTCCATGAGTCTCACCGGAACGGCGCGACCTACGCCTATGTCTGCGTGCTGACGGGCGTATTCGTCACCGCGCTCTACACCTTCAGGATGTTCTTCATGACGTTCCACGGCAAGGAGCGGATGGATCATCATACCCAGGAACATCTGCATGAAAGTCCCTGGGTGGTGACCGTGCCGCTCATTCTGCTGGCGATACCCTCCGCGTTCATTGGATGGTTCACCGTCGAGCCGATGTTGTTCGGGGATTATTTCGGCGGCGCCATCCAGGTGCTGCCGGCGCATGACGTGCTCGCGCGCCTGGGCGAGGAGTTCCATGGTTCGGGGGCCTTTCTGCTGTCCTCGTTCACCTCCGCGCCATTGTGGCTCGCGGCGGCGGGCGTGTTCGCCGCGTGGCTGTTCTTTTTGAAGCGCCCGGAACTCGCGGACTCGGCGGAACGGGGATTCAAGTGGCTGTATACGATATTGGTCGATAAATACGGCTTCGATTGGTTCAACGACCACGTGATCGTGGCCGGGGCGAGGCGATTGGGCGGTGGATTGTGGCGCTTCGGCGATCAGCTCGTCATCGACGACGGGATGGTCAATGGCAGCGCGCGCACGGTCGGTTGGCTCGGCTCCGTGATCCGCTATGCGCAGTCGGGCTATTTATATCACTACGCATTCGCCATGATTTTGGGACTCGCGTCCTTCTTGATGTGGCTTCTGTGGCGAGCATGATGTTCCATGAACACCTGCTGTCGCTGCTGATTTGCGTGCCGATCATCGGCGGCTTCATCGCGCTGACCTTGAACGATCGCAACGCCAAGTGGCTCGCGCTGATCGTCAGCGGCGCCTCGCTGCTGCTCTGCGTGCCGCTGTATGCGTCTTTCAAGACGGGTACCGCCGACATGCAATTCGTGGAGCGCTCGCCGTGGATTTCAACCATTCACTCCGAATTCTACATCGGTGTGGACGGCATCTCGATGCCGCTGATCCTGTTGACCACCTTCACCACCGTGCTCGTCGTGATTGCGAGCTGGGTGAATGTTCATAAGCGCATCGCGCAGTACTTCGCGGCGTTCCTGATATTGGAAGGGCTGATGATCGGCGTGTTCGCGGCACTCGACGGTGTGCTGTTCTATGTCTTCTGGGAAGCGATGCTGATTCCGATGTTCATCATCATCGGCGTGTGGGGCGGGCCGCGGCGCGTGTACGCGACGATCAAGTTCTTCCTGTACACCTTCATCGGCTCACTGCTCATGCTGGTCGCGCTGATTTACCTGTATTTGAAATCGGGCAGCTATGAGCTTGCCGTGTTCCAGCGGATGCCGCTGAGCCTGACCGAACAGACCTTCATTTTCCTGGCGTTCCTGGCCGCCTTTGCCGTGAAAGTGCCGATGTGGCCGGTGCATACCTGGTTGCCCGACGCGCACGTGGAGGCGCCCACCGGCGGTTCGGTGGTGCTCGCGGCCGTCATGCTCAAGATGGGCGGATACGGTTTCTTGAGACTCTCATTGCCGATCGCCCCCGATGCCGGAAGGGAACTCGATGGACTGATCATCGCCCTGTCGTTGATTGCCGTGGTGTACATCGGCCTCGTGGCGCTGGTGCAGCGGGACATGAAGAAGCTGATCGCGTACTCGTCGATCGCACACATGGGATTCGTCACGCTCGGATTGTTCATCGGTTTCCAGATCGTCGGGCACACGGGCAGAACCAGCGGCATCGAATTGGGCATCGACGGCGCCGTCGTGCAAATGCTGTCGCATGGCCTCGTGTCCGGCGCGATGTTCTTGTGCGTCGGGGTGATGTATGACCGGGTCCATAGCCGGGAGATCAGCGACTATGGTGGCGTGGTCAACACCATGCCCAAGTTCGCCGCCTTCATGGTGCTGTTTGCACTCGCCAATGCCGCGGTGCCCGGTACGTCCGGTTTCGTCGGCGAATTCCTGGTGATACTGGCCTCGTTCAAGGCGAACGTCTGGTACTCGTTTCTGGCGGGTACGACGCTGGTGCTCGGCGCGGCCTACACTCTTTGGTTGGTGAAACGCGTCATTTTCGGGGCGGTGGGCAACGACAAGGTGGCGGCGCTCGAGGACCTCAACGGCCGGGAATTTTTCGTGCTCGGGATGCTCGCAGCCGGGGTTGTGCTCGTCGGCATCTATCCCGCGCCGCTGCTCGATGCGATGCGCTCATCGACGCAGCATTTGGCCGAGCAGATGCTGGTCTCGAAGATCGTGCCATGAATTCCGCCGGCCAATTCAGCGTCAGTCAGTTCGATGCCGGTCTCCTTTACGTGTGTCCGGAGATATTTCTCGGGCTGGCCGCCTGCGCCATCTTGATGTTGGACCTGCTGCTCACCGACGCGCAGCGCCGCTGGACCGGCGTGTTGGCGGTGGTCGCGTTGCTCATCACCGCGGTGCTGGTGGCGGTGCAGTCCGTGCCAGTCAAGATCGTCGCGCTCGGCGGGCTGTTCGAATTGGATCGGATGGCGCTGGTGCTGAAGGTGGTCACGCTGCTCGTGGTCGCCGCGGTGTTCGTGTACTCGACCGAGTATTTGCAGCGCCGGGCGATCCTCAAGGGTGAGTACTACGTACTCGGCTTATTGGCGACCTTGGGGGCCATGGTGCTGATATCGGCGGCGAGCTTGATCACACTCTATCTGGGCTTGGAGTTGATGTCGCTGTGCCTGTACGCCATGGTGGCGTTCGATCGGGAGTCGGGCATCGCAGCGGAGTCCGCCATCAAGTACTTCGTGCTCGGCTCGATCGCGTCGGGAACGCTGCTCTACGGTATGTCGATCGTCTATGGAGTGACCGGAAGCCTCGATTTCGCTCCCATTGCGGCCGCGGTGAGCAGCGGATTGGGGGACAACATCGGGTTGATCTTCGGCATCGCGTTCATCATCGTCGGCGTCGGATTCAAATTCGGCGCCGTTCCGTTTCACATGTGGATTCCGGACGTGTACGAGGGCTCGCCCACCTGCGTCACGGTGTTCATCGGCACCGCCTCGAAAATTGCCGCCTTTGCGCTCGCCATGCGATTGCTGCCCGAGGCGTTGGGGGGTGCGCAGCCCGATTGGGGTCAAATGCTGGTGGTACTCGCGGTGCTCTCCATGGCCATCGGCAACGTCGTCGCCATCGCGCAAAGCAACATCAAGCGCATGCTGGCGTATTCGACGATCTCGCACGTGGGCTATGTGCTGCTCGGGATACTCTCCGGGACGCCTCAAGGCTATCAGGCGGCGATGTTCTACATGATCAGCTACGTGATCGTCGCGAGCGGCGCCTTCGGCATGGTGTTATTGCTGGCGCGCCAGGGCTTCGAGGCGGATCGTATTGTCGATTTCCGGGGACTCAATGCCCGCAGTCCATGGTTCGCCGGCATGATGGCCATACTCATGTTCAGCCTCGCGGGACTGCCGCCGTTTGTCGGCTTCTGGGCGAAGCTCGGAGTCGTTCAGGCGGTACTCGCGGTGCACTACACCTGGCTCGCCGTGGTGGCCGTGCTGTTTTCGGTGGTGGGAGCTTTTTTCTATCTGCGCATCGTGAAGCTCATGTACTTCGATGAGCCGACGGACACCGCGACGATCGGCGGCTCGATGCTGATGCGGACGGTGTTGAGTGCGAATGCGTTATTGGGGTTCGGGTTGGGGGTGCTTCCCGGCACCCTGTTACAGATCTGTCAGCAGGCCTTGCAATAGCGCATTGAGACCGTCAACGGACTTGCATTGGCGTGGTGGGCCGGTACAATGGGGGGCTAATCCGGTGCGGGGTGGAGCAGTCTGGCAGCTCGTCGGGCTCATAACCCGAAGGTCGTAGGTTCAAATCCTACCCCCGCTACCACTATGTCAAATGCGGTATCGGTCGGCTGTTCCCAGTCCGTGGGCCAGGCAAGCGAATATTCTGAGCGCGGCTGACATACCATCAAGCTGCTTGCGCGCTCAGCCGCATGCCAAACGCGCCGACAATCTTCGCCACGGTTTCAAAGCTCGGATTGCCCTTCGGAGAGAGCGCCTTATAAAGGCCGGCCCGCGTGATGCCGGTTTCCTTTGCCAGCTTCATCATTCCGCGCGCCCGAGCGACCACCCCGAGCGTGTGAATCAGCATCTGCCGATCCATCGGCTCTTCAAATGCTGCCTCGAGGTAGTTTTTGATGTCCGCTTCCGACTTCAGGTAATCCGCGGAATCATATTGCGCCACCTTGATCTTAGGTCGCTTCGGTTTGGCTGCCATTGTCACTCCTACTTGCCCGGCTTTTTCGCCAGTGGGGTCAATACTTTCCACATCGCGTTCTTGATGTCCGCAACCTGGGTGCCGTTATCGCCCCCGCAAAGCAGCAGGCAGATCGTCTTTCCGGTGCGACCGTAATACACGCGATAACCCGGTCCAAAATCAATGCGGAGCTCGCTCAAGCCTTCACCGATTGACGCAACATCGCCGGGATTGCCATTCGCCAGCCGGTCGATCCGCGCCTGGTCGCGCGCCCCGTTAAATCTGCCAGTCCTTTGAGCCAACTGTCGAATGCGTCCGTGCGCTTCACTTCGAACATGGATCACTGTATACCATAGGAGGCAGCATGTAAACTATAGGAGACGCGTGGATTCTAAGGGCGAACTTGGCCGCAAGGTGTCCATATACACACGCGAGAGCAACAAATCGCCGATAAAAGGATCAAGCATTGCCAAATGCCTCTCATCGTCGCTGACGCTTCTCTTATGCTGGTTCTCCTTCAGATACTTCTGCGCCGCCTCTCGAAAAATCCACAAGGGTCGAACTCATATTTAAATGCCAAATCCGACCGCGTTTGGTCAGCCCTGACGTCTTGGTGTTTCCCATGGCTTTATCCTTATTAGATTGAGCCGCGGGATGCCCGTTGCGGGTCATATTGTCAACGAACGTGAAATGCGAGTCATGCCAATCGCACGTCGCAATTTATCAGGATCCGCTGTCTGCTTTGGACGCCAACTGCCCGATTGGATTCTCGTCACCATACACTCGCGTCATGATCCGTCCGAACGGGCGAATGCAAGGAGTGGGGCGAGATCCCGATGGTCCGCGGCCACGAGGGCGTCAATATACGCTTTGCGCTTTGCATCTGGATTACGCAATGCACTTCCGCCCCAGGGCAGAGGATCTAATCCAAAATGCCGAACCATGGCGATGTGCGCGAGCATGCGCCCATGCCGGCCATTGCCATTCGGAAAGGAATGTATCGTCACGACTCGATACTTAAGGCGGATGGCGATTTCATCCGGCGGGTATGCGCGATACTCCATCCAACCAAGCACTTCCGCGTAGAGCTGGCGAAGACTGATGCGAATCAAATGCGATGGCACGCCGATGTTGGTGTCGTGCTCGCGAAACTTTCCAGCCCATTTCCAGACGTCTCCGAACATTTCCTTATGAAGTCGCAGCAGATACTCATCGCTCAACATGTCGGAGAGCGTTCTCGTGCGCGAGCGCAGCGCCCATTCCTGGCCGTGAAGAATGTTCTGCGCTTCCGCTTCGTTGAGCTCTCCCTGCGTGGTAACGTTCGCGAGCTTGAGGCCGCGGATGTCCTCCTCGGTGAGTGGCGTGGCGCCGGGCGCATGCGCGCCGGTTAGCGCCATAACTCTCGGGGGTTGCGCTCTAGCTCAAGGGCAAGTTCGGTGATTCGCTCCTGCAACTCGTTGTCGGCAAGGCCCTGAGACTCGAGTTGCATGGAGTGGGCAACTGGAGCGACCCGCTTTCGCGCAACGTCTTTGGCGCGGTCAGCTATAGTCTCGCGCAGCGGCTTCCGCGGGATGATCGCGTAAAATAGCTCCGCGTCGAGGGCTTCCGCGGCCCGGCGGAGTGATGCCAGGGTGATCGCACCCGCGCGTTCGTTTTTCTCTAACTGATTGACACTTTGTTGCGCTAGGCGCATCCGGCCGCCTAGTGCAGCGGCAGACAGCCCGAGCCCTTGACGCAAGGCCCGAATCCAACCGCCGGCGCTAGACGGACGGAGCGACGCCGCAATGGCGCGGAGGGGAGCGAGCTTCCGGTCAATCTGAGTTGCCGTAAGGAGATGGGTTTGCTTGGCCATGCGGTAGTATACCGCGTTTAGACGGTGAAATAGTCAATAATAACTGTCAAAAAGCGGTATAAAATCACAAATATACCGTTCATAGACAGTTAAATAGACCGATGACTAGGTCTCGATCCCAGCGTGGCTAACAGCCGACGTCGAGCTCGCTTTCCCGACCGCTTTATCCGCGACGCCGACGGCACTCTAATCGAGGTCGACAACCGCTCCAAACCTCCAGCGGCCGGATCTGAATGACCCGAAATGGGGCTTCAACGCTTGGTTTCCCTTCGGCGCAGCAACCAAGGCGTTGAAGGCGGCCTGAAGATGTACCGGGATACGCGGCGGAGTGTACCAGCCGAAGTTGCAGGTTATGGGTGAGCGCGGCTCGAGTCGCGGCGTCGAACACTACCGCGAACTCGTCCGAAACCGCCTCTTCGCCGAACCCCCGACAGACTGACCCGCACCATCGCCACTCACCCAACTGGTACAGCAGCGCCGCTACCGTTCGGCAACCCCGATCGCGGTCACTGGTACACCGCGCCGCCACACCTGGTACACACAGAGGCCGCCGCTAACAGACGAGATCCGTCGTCTCTCTCGGCATCCGAGACATCGTAGTGCATGACGTATGCCACTGTCGTTTGGGGGATCCGCAGCACCCGAATCTCGGAACATTTCGTACGTCGAGTCTCGTCCTAGCTGATCGACAATGACGATGGAATCTACGGACGACTCACCCCCCGGTTGAGATCGTTAGATACGCGCGGGTTGAGCGGATCCGGTATCGGCGTCTCGTCGATGTAGATGCCAATCTCGCTGCGCGGTCACTCCGGTAGGTGCATCTTGTCGATGAGAGCTTTGTAGCGGGGATCGCCCTTCAGGGGATCGAGATCGGGCGTCATTTTGATGTACTCGATGGCGGGATCCTTTTGGCGATACGCGCGATCGAGCCACTCGAAGGCCTGCGTGTCTTGGCGGCGGTCGGCAAACATCAGCGCGATCCAGAACGCTTCACTTCCGGCGTACTCTTTTATGGCTACCTCGAGCGCGGCGTCGGCTTCCTTCTTACGTCCCAGCCTGTCATATACCCCCGCGAGACACAGGGACTGACCTCCCTCCGGCACTTCACGCTGACACTGGGCGACCGATTCCTCTCGCCCCTGTAGCGACAGAATATAGGCCAGTGAAAAATGACCGAACGCGTAGTTGGGACTTATCGCCAGGCAACGCCGCACCTCAGCCTCCGCTTCTTCAAGTCGACCGGCTGCGAGCAATGCATCCCCTAGCATGAAATGCGCTTCAGGATTGAGCGGGTCCGATACCAATGACGCTCTGAGAAGTCGCTCAGATCGCTCGAAATTTCCGACGATGGCGGCGAGATCCGCGGCGGCGAGCAGCGCGAACGGGCTTTGAGGTCCCAAAGCAAGTGCAGCGTCGGACTCCCGCTGCGCTTCTTGCCAGTCCCACGCGTAGAGCGTGGCCACGCGGGCGAGCAGCGCGTGCGCAATCGAGGAGTGGGGATTGAGTTTCAGCGCCTTCAGTGCATTCTCACGAACTTGGGGGAAGCCCACTTCGGGAGGCACAAAACCGAATTCAGCATCGACGAAGTGTGTCTTTCCAAGCGCTATATAGGCTGCCGTAAATTGCGGATCGATCGCAATCGCGGCTTGAAACTGATTGTTTGCTTCCTGGGTTCCAGTGCGAGTGTACGCATCAAGTGCATGCAGGCCTCGCAGATAGTGGTCGTTGGCCTCGGGGCTGCTTGTCTCGCTGGGACTCGACACCAAGCTGCTTGCGACCGAAAGCTCCAGGGCCCTTCCGAGCGATGCGGCGAGCTCCGCCTCGAGCTGCAGTGCGTCGCTGAAGTTTCGATCGTAGGTCTCGGACCACTGATGAGCACCGTCTGCAGCGCGAATCAACTGAGCGGCGATCCTCACGTGGTCCCCGGCGCGACGTACGCTGCCCTCGACGACGTACGAGGTTCCGAGCTTCGCACCTATGCGTTGGACATCTTCGTTCTTGTTCTTGAACTGAAACGATGATGTGCGACCGATGACGCGCAGCCCCGGCAGGTTGGCGAGGACGTCGAGCAACTCCTCGGCAAGTCCATCCGCAAAGTACTCTTGATCCTGCTTTTCGCTCAGATCGAGGAAGGGCAGCACCGCGATCGACTTGTCGAGCCGCACGCGTTCAGAAGGCGTGTGCGCACCGCGGCTGAACCAAACGACCGCCCCGATCAACGATATCGCACACGCGGCGCCGCTCAGAACGATCGCCATGCGTCGCCGGTGGGTGGGCACCAGCACCGCGCCCTTCGCGGGCGCGTCGATTGGGTCTGCGCTTGCGGTGCCGCTCGGCGCTTGCGGCGGGGTGGTCTCCACCGGTGCGATGAGGCGATAGCCCCGACGCGGTAGCGTCACAATGTACTCGGAGGTGTCGGCGGAGTCTTCGAGCGCCTGCCGCAGCGCGGCAATCGCTTCGTATACGGAGTGGGGCGTCACTACCGAGTTGCTCCACACGCCATCGAGCAGCTCCCTGAGCGCCACGACTTGGCCGGGTCGCTCCGCTAAGAACATCAAGAGCCGCATTGCGCGTGGATCAAGCTTTTTGCTTCGGCCGTTCCGCGCGATCTCCCCCAAGTCTGGACTGACTTGCCAGTTCCCGATTCGCCAGACCGCCGGAGGACGATCGTCCATTTAGCCGCCATCCCGAAAGATGCATAGAAACGCGGGAAAGTATAGCGGAAGGCCTGTCTCTAAAGTTCTTTACAAGACTTTCAGACGTTCTTGAACATGCCGAGGGCCGAGACCCGGCAGAATCGCCAACCGAGTGCCGGCCATGCGCCATGTCGCGCAGGCCACTGCGAAGTCTATGACCCGTTGTGCCGTGGCCGGCTCATGACTTTCACGCTTGCTTGAGAGAGTTTGAAAGATGATTCAACCCAGGAGGAGTACGGTCGGGGCGTTGAGCTAATAGAGGAGAACCTCTGATGAGTCTGGCAGCCAAGGAGGAGGAGGAGGTGATGACGGGTACGCCCGGCTTCAATCTTCGTCGCTTTTGCGCAGCTGCGACTGCCAGCGTCGCTGCGAGACCACTAACTTTTTCTAATTTTCTATATTCACAAAGGAGCACACAGCCATGAGTGCAGTAGCACAGCCGAAGAGCTGCGATAGGACAGCCATCCGACCGTTTCATGTGGATATTCCGGAAGCAGAGCTGACCGAATTGCGCAGGCGCATCAGCGCTATGCGTTGGCCTGACCGGGAAACAGTCACGGATCAATCTGAAGGCCCACAACTCGCGACCATGCAGAAACTCGCGCGCTATTGGGAGACCCAGTACGACTGGCGCAAGGTCGAGGCCCGCCTGAACGCCCTGCCGAATTTTATCACCGAGATCGACGGTCTCGACATTCACTTCATTCACGTTCGTTCAAAACACAAGAACGCGTTGCCCCTCATCGTCACGCACGGCTGGCCCGGCTCGATCATCGAGCAGCTGAAGATTGTCGATCCGCTGACCAATCCGACGGCGCATGGCGCGAGCGCGGCGGACGCCTTTGACTTGGTGATTCCATCGATGCCGGGCTACGGATTTTCGGGCAAGCCAACTACCTCAGGCTGGGGCCCCGCCCGCATTGCGAGTGCGTGGGTCGTGCTGATGAAGCGCCTCGGCTACACGAAATTCGTGGCCCAAGGCGGCGATTGGGGCGCGATCATCGTGGACGTGATGGGCACACAAGGGCATCCGGAACTGCTTGGCATTCACTCAAATATGCCAGGCATCTTTTCGCCCGATATCGACAACGCCGCCCGTGCGGGCGTTCCGGCGCCGGCACATCTCTCCGCCGACGAGAGACTCGCGTACGACCGGGTCTCCCTGGTATATGCGAAGGGCATCGGCTACGGATACCAGATGGGGTTGCGCCCGCAGGCTCTGTACGGGATCGCAGATTCCCCGATCGGCATAGCCGGCTACTTTCTCGATCACGACGCGCGGAGTTTGGCAATGATTTCGCGTACGTTTGATGGGCAGCCCGAAGGACTTACGCGAGATGATGTTCTGGACAATGTCACGCTTACCTGGTTGACGAATAGCTTTATTTCCGGGGCGCGCCTCTATTGGGAGGACTTCGCTTCACAGGTTTCGTTCTTCGGTGTCAAAGGCGTCTCCATTCCGGTTGCCGTGAGCGTCTTTCCCGATGAGCTCTATCCGGCTCCAAAGAGTTGGTCAGAGCAGGCATATCCCAAACTCGTCCATTACAACAAGCTCGACAAAGGTGGGCATTTTGCAGCATGGGAACAGCCGAAATTATTCTCCGACGAAGTTCGCGCGGGCTTCAGGTCACTACGCAATTCCTGAGTAGAGTCAATTTATTAGCGGCCCGCAGATCTTATCTGCGGGCCGCTCTTCGGTTACGAGAATCAATTGCCGCCGATCGGTGTGCCGGCCATCGACCATCACACCTTGCGACAGCCGCCCGACGGCGGCACCACAACTCATTGTGCGCGAGCCGCACGCAGGATCGTCGCAAGTAAGTAACAAATCCTACCCCCCGCTAGCAACAAGTAAGCAGTGGATTTATAATGAATTGCTGGCGGTTACTGCTCCAGATGGCCCACTGGAATCACTCAGCGGCAACCCCGGCGAGTAAGCCGATGCTTGTGCGCTGCTGTTCATTTTCAAAGAGCTTCCGTACAGATGTACGGCGATTGACGCCTGCCATTTACCGGAATCGATCGATTTTGACTCCAATGCGTCGTCCATGCATGATCTGTGTATGGCAACCAAGACCATCTCGATTGAAATCGACGCGTACGAACTGCTAGTTCGAGAGAGAAAGGATCCTAAGGAGTCCTTCTCGCGAGTCATCCGTCGCGTGCTTTCTGAGCGACCCGCGCTGACTGCCGGAGATCTGCTCGACGCCATGAAGGCTTTCGAGGGCCGAGGCGCCGGGCCGCGGCGGCGTCGGTCGCGCGATGCTGCTGCTTGATACCAGCTTCCTGATCGAATTCGAGGATGAGCTGACGCTTCGAGAGATAGGACCCGCACATGGCGTGTTGGCGAGACACCGTCGGCAGGCTGCGGCGATCAGTATCATCACACTCGGCGAGTTTGCTGAAAGCTTCACCGATCCGCGAGCACTCGTTGAGTTTCTGGCGCCGTTTCGCGTCGTAAGTCTCTCACGTGCCATCGCGTGGCGAGCGGCGGCGCTGCAGAGCTCGCTTCCTCGCCGCCTTGGGGAAAATGACGCGTGGATCGCAGCGACGGCATTGTCTTACGAGGCTACCCTCATCGGCCGTGAGAAATCGTTCGAGCGTGTACCTCGACTCGATTACTCGGCTTTTTAGACCCGTGCCGCAGGGCGGCGTAGGCAGTCTCCGTGGACGCCTTAAATTGACTGCACCTCGCGAGTAATTCGTGACTTACTGTGCGCGGCGTCTCGGGCATCGGGCGCGATGATCATCGGCAATTCGCCAAGCAATCGATCCCAACGCCTGAACCGATCAGGGCTATCCGCTCCCTGCAGGGTCGATTTGAACCTGCGGAACCCATCGGGACCGTGGCGCGAAACCGATCCCAGTTAGCCATGCTTCGCAGGCACGAGCATGAGCTTTGGCTCGACGCCGGCGATTAACTCGAAATCTCGATCACGATGCAGAAGCGGTATTCCCGCAAAAATGGCTTGCGTCGCTATCAGGCAATCATTTGCGGAGCGCGGAGTCACGCCTGCCCATCGACATCGCGCGTACAAATGAGCGGCCCTCCGCGCGGCTTCCCTCGCGTCGGGCGGGTTGATCGATGGCAACTCGCCGAGGACCCGATCCCAGCGAGTGAAACGTTCAGGGCTATCCGCGCCCTGTAGAACCTCTTGTAGGATCGTCGCGGTGAGCCACACGGAGTCTCTGTGCTCTAGTGCTTCGGTAAGCATTGCAACTTCGACCAAATCGTCTCCTCGCAAGTAGGCGATCCACACGGAAGAGTCGACCAGCATGTCACGTTAACGGGGCGGGCTTGCTGCCTTGGGATCATATCCTTCCAAAACGCCGCCCGTGCCGCGCAGTGCAAGAACTCCAGAGTAGTCGCGACTACGCACGTAGTGCTCGAGTGCCACATGAACTGCGTCACGAGTCGTTTTGACATTGGCAAGTCGCTTGACCCGGTCAATGAGTTTTGGGTCAAGAACGATATTCGTGCGTTCAGCACTTGGTTTGCGTGTTTGCTTCATAAATGACTCCTTTACACATCAGATGTGTATAGTAGAAGTTTACGATTGATCACAGGGCTGCGCAAGGCAGGCGATCGACATTGATCTGATCGCCGTCGCGGAAACCTCAGCTATTTCAGCACGATCGTTTCACATATGAGACTTGCTTGGATCGGTAGCAGGCCTCCGCTACCATTTCAATGAGTGCTCGGCTGGTAACTAATCCCTCAACCAGTTCTCGACGCGCAATCTGTCGATGCGCGCGAACTCCCTGTCGTTATCTGTCACGTGTGGTCGAGCGCTATTGCCCGGGCCCCGATCAGAAGATCGTTACCGCCGATCGGAGTGCCGGCCGGCTCGAGTTGGTACGGATCGATCCGTAGATTTCGTCGGCCGGGGAATCGAAGGGCAGGGTATCGATGGCACCAAGCACAGCCTCAACCTGTGCCGCAGTCGCGGCGAGGCCTTCTTTGTTATGCCATAGCGCAACTCCGCCGCAACGATAATGCTGGTGCAGACATTCTGCTCGCCGATCAGTTTGACGCGATCCGCCACGCGACCATGGGGATTCCTGACCAGGTTCGATACCATGTTGGTGTCGAGCAAGTAGCGCATCAGATGTCGACTTCATCAAGGGTCTCATCGGAAATGGACGGAAATTCTTCGCCGAGCGGCTCGAGTGTCGCGAGAAGCGCGAGAAGTGACCGGGGCGGAGCCGCTTCAATGATCAGCTCATTGCCGTCCTTGCGCATGACGGCGTCATCGCCGGGAAGCTCGAACTCCCTGGGAATCCTGACGGCTTGGTTTCGACCATTCTTGAACAGCTTGACGTGTCTTTCTAGCATATGGCACAGCAACTGCCAATCTCAAAGTTCCAGCAAGCGAAATGCTTCCTGGCAAGCCCAGGGTTGAGCGCGAGGGATCCTTTCCTGTCGTTCCGGGTATTCAAAGCCGGCCAATTTTTTAAGCATCCTGCGGCATGTCAAAGTCTCACGCTCGGTCGTGTTCTAGCTGACCGACCACGGATTGACGATGGAATCCACCGACCACTGAAAATCACCTTGGTTTCGTGTGGCTAGAGTCAACTTATGAACCTGGGCTGTCGCTGCAATGAACGCGTCCATTGCTCCGATCGGTCGCCCTAGCGTTTCTCGGTGAGCAACGATCCGTCCCCACGCAGTTGCGGTGGCAGCGTCAATCGGCAATATTCGTTGATCGAATCGAAACAGCAGATCGTGATTTATCCATTCATTCAGGCGCTTGCGCCGCCGTCCTTCGGCGAGGCGTTCGACGCCGTGTCGCAGCTCGGCGAGTGTTATGACACTGACGAAAACGCGATCCTCGTCTGCGTCGGCCAACCAATCGATTACACCGGGATCCGGGCGCGCCTTGGTCCACTCTGATACAAGATTCGTATCGAGGAGAAAATTCACAAATCGCCTTTGCGGATGCCGCCTTTGCGGCGTGTGACTCGTACTCCTGAGCCGCGCAGCGGAGAAGAGGCAAAGAATTCCGCAAGATTTCCGACGCGCTTGGTTTTTCGTTCCCATTCTTCTGCGGAAACGACCACGACAGATTTTCGCCCGCTCCGGGTTACGATTTGCGGCCCTTTCGATTGCGCACGATCGATCACTTCACTGAATTTGGCCTTGGCCTCTGCGACCGTCCAAGTGTCCGCATCCATCGTGCCACCTCGCCTAACGGATCATGATGGTCATTATAGTCAAAATAGGCTTGGCCTCAAGACGAACCTGGAGGCGCGCCCTCCGGGCCATGTCGCTACCTGGTGACGTCTGCAAGCGCTGCGCAAGTTGAGTGCACTCGGTGCGATTCGCCCAACCCGGCGTCACTTCCAATCGCGCCTGTCGATTCGACGAGGAATGGTTGGTATACCCTTGCGGGCCAAGCCTCGTGATCTGCTTGTTTGCGGGCCGCATCCTGAAGGGATAAAACTAAATGTCGCGTCCTTCAAATTTCATAGACTATTGCTTACGGCCAAAATCTCGACAAGTCATTCGAAACCGGTACTATTCGACTCACCATGCAAACGCACGAACGCATTGTTCTCGATCCGGCTATCAGTCACGGCAAGCCCGTCATTCGCGGTACACGTATTCCGATAACAATTGTCATCGGCACCCTCGCCGGCGGTATGACCTTTGAGGAAATTCAGGGCGAGTACGATATTACCGCTGACGATATAAGAGCAGCGTTACGAATCTTTTCACCCACTTCCCGCCGCTTATGCGTTTTTTGATCGACGCAAATTTGCCGCGGTCGATCTTTGCGCTTGTAACGAGTCTCGGACACGAAAGCGAATTTGCGCGCGATATTGGCTTGGCGCCTCCGCGAACGGGATTGCGTCCGCTTCCGGCCTGCACTCACTTAATCCTTCAGCATCGACACGGGAACCAATGCTGAGCCCCGGTAAACCATGGAGTAATCATCTCGACACACGATGACAGCAGCCACGACCGACTTGCCGACTACTTTCGCACGGGCATCGATAGCTTTCGCCTTCGGTGTCACGCGTCCTTCGAGCCGATCATCGCGGCGCTTCACCAATACCTTGTTCGCCGCCGCGTGGTTGTTGCTGGTCGCGGAATGCACGGATGCGGCATCGATGCGCCAGACCGAAGCCGGAGATGACTCAGCGCCTCAATCCCAGTTCCTTACCGTTGATGGCGTCAAGATTCACTATTGGATCCAGGGCAGAGGTGAGCCAGTGGTTCTGGTGCACGCGTGGTTGTCGAATGCGGAGGCTAACTGGATCAGACCAGGCACCATGGCGCAGCTCGCCAGTCATCATCATCAGGTCATCGCCCTCGATCTCGCAGGGTACGGACAATCCGATGCACCCGACGACCCAACTGCCTACGGCGACGGGTGGGTCGAGCAGATCAAACAGCTCATGGATCATCTTCATATTCCGAAGGCCCATATCGTGGGTTATTCCATGGGC
>Ga0209611_10003415_pt1 | contig 27583 bp, 31 predicted proteins | sample S1TSphgellanicum_3_FD_187693 | JGI IMG/M metagenome (GOLD analysis project Ga0209611, IMG submission 187693) | Host-associated microbial communities from peat moss isolated from Minnesota, USA - S1T2_Fc - Sphagnum magellanicum MG (SPAdes) (version 2) | ecosystem: Host-associated > Plants > Peat...
GTGAACTGAAGACTCACACTATTCTGCTTCAAATGACTGCAGACAACAGTGAATGGGAATTCCAGAAGTATGGACGCTGATGACCATTCCAAGCACTCATGTTGCTCATTGTGGAGAAGGCATGATCAGCAAACATAGGCAGTTTCAACTGATGCAGACTTGAAGTTAGAGAATGAAAACTTCTTTTTTTTTCATTTCCTGTTCTTCTGTTGTGAAGTTAGCCAGTAACTATTTCCTTCCAACTACAGCATATAAAGGGTAGATTCAGTGATCAACAACTTGCAGATGTGCCATTACCTAAAGTACAGGTGCCTTGAAAGGCCATGCTGCTGGTCTAAAACTTCTTGTGGAAGCTGAGATCCCTTGTTGCCAAAAACAGTATATGTGATACTGAACTTTACACCATCAGATGATTCAATTTGAGCCCACGAATCAGAGTGCAGGATTTTAATGCACCATAATTGGCTCTACTCTTGTTACATGTGCCTCAAAGTTTTTTTGTTTGTTGTTTTTTTCTGATTTTAGTGTGCTCTCTGTTAACAAGATGGTGGTGCATGAGGACAGCTCCATCACAATGGAGGATTTGTTGAACAGGAAGGCATCCACTTCTTGATGCAACTCACCTTCTATGCTCTACACCACAATTGCTTTCTTGTGGTGGAGTTATTATTTAAAACCATTCTGAATGTGAGGGCAGCATGTATTCAAATTTGTTTGGCATTACTTTTCCTGTACACTCAGACAAGCTTATATGATATATGCTCTTCATACCTCACATCCAACAAACAAATCAGGCATATTTTGGAAATGTTACTTGGACATTTTTACAACACACTACACAAGGAAAGTCTGGTGTTGTCCCAACTAAGCATGCCTTCATTTAATTTGTTTTCTTATGGCTGTTTGACGGGCTGCATGCATTTGTTTTATGGGCTTGTTATTTCCCTAATTAACTATTTTTGCTTTTGCAACTGTTATTTCACAAAATTGAACTCTTGAAAATTCAAGAATTATAATCCAAATAGCCTGATCCTTCATTTATCAATTCAAGAACAATCAGCACGAAAATTTACATCTGCACAATGTCAAGGATCTCTTGTCAATTCTAGCCTGGAATATCTCACATCAATAAATGTGCAACCAAAAGCTACATACAAGCAACCAAATACAAAAGGGAATTGAATTGGATTGAAAACATGCAACCAACAACTTCATACATGCAATTGAAAAAGATTGAAGAAGCAAAACCATCTACAATAAACACTTAAGGCTAATGTTTGCCCGACACAAGCTCTCAATTTCTTCAAGCTTTCATTTCAAGTTTCTCCCGAAAACAATAAGATCAAATTACTACAAAGAAAGTTAATCCATCATTCTGTCAAGCATAGCCATTAGTAGTTTCTCACCATGTAGGAATTTTTTGTGTAAGTTGAAGGAATTGAGGTTAAAAAAAACATTTAATGTGTTTGACATGGTTAAGCATCTCTCAAAAATAGGCTAGAAAGAAACACTTTCATCTTTCAATCACATTAGCAATTGCCAACAAAGCTTAGAGCATCTCCACTAGGAGCACTATAATGACATGTAAACAATAATTCCAAGGATGAGGAATTTTGAAGAACTTAGTATATGGGAGATTTGTCATAATCTTTTGTATGATCATCCTTGGACTATTTTAGAGACAATTCTGGTTGTATGGTTGTCCTTGAACAATTGTAGAGGCAATTCCAATTGTATGGTCCCTAGACAATTTCAAAGATGATTCCGAAAACAATTAAGGCCATAATTTGGCAGTTGAAGTACTTGCAACTTTGCTTTCTTGCATGGTATGTTTTGAAGCAAGTTGAGACAATGTAGCCAAAGAAGACAACTTCAAGAAGTTCATTTGCTAAGTGGCATGGAGTTGACCCAAATGTTCTCCTTGATATGAGCTTGGATGAGTTTGTTGAACTCGTCCGTGCTTGTGCTCATCACAAGCATGCATCATTATGACACATGTAACAAGAGATTTCTTTTCCTTATCAAATGAATTTTGATTTGCAATTTGTGTAGAATCACTCACTATCAACAAAGTCAAAGCTATTGTGTAAGTATTTCTTCTATTTGTAACAAAAGAGTCCAAGGAATAAAGAAAAAGTTTATATTTGGTTAGGATGACTTTTTGCTTTCATTCTTTGGTTTATTTGTTTTGGCTGACTTTTTGTTTTCTCATCTTTGAAATTTTGTAACAAAAAAAAATCCATTAAAAATCAAAAAAATGTTAGCAGCTTTCACACCTAACTTATGAATACATTTCATGCAATGGTCATAATATTGCACTGGTCATAATATTGAGCACATGTTATAGGATTTGATAGTATAAGATTTGGAATGTGTTTTGCTTCCAATTTATCAAATGGTATGTCAAATCCAAGTTTTTTACTATTTAAATTGTACAAACATTGTAACAAAGGAAGCCATTTGCTTTTGGCATTAATGAACATAACTAGTGACCTAATTAACAAATCATACATCTTTCTTCAATCAACTTTAATAATCAATTGAAGTATATATTCTTGAAAGATCCATGTAGTTAGCCTAGATCAAAATGCAATACAACATTTAAGTTCAATTTGTTGAAAACATCATGTGCTAGAAGACATCCAAGAAATTTCCTTTTATCTATACTAATCCAAAATGATGATACAGCACAATCAATTAAATAAACAAATTTGGTATATGTGTGGCAAAATATGACTTTTGTGTAAAAGCTCTTCATTGAGCAATTGTTTCATATGATATTTGATTCCTTGATTGCTACGAGGTTGACCAAAAATAATTTTGTAAAATTTAATTCTTCACAATGAACATCTTGGAAATGACCCAAAATGGTTTGAAATCTTGACTTGATGCCACAATTATAGCATTTTCAAAATAATCATAATTTTGTTCCGAAGACAATGTTTTGCACCATAATACCTATTGATCTATTTTCTTGTTTCTCTTCAAACCCTTTCTCATTACTATTATTACATGGCACATTATTTGTATCACAAGACATGTTAATAGGTTGGGTTTGTTGAAATAATGTGAACATATCAAGCCATTGTGAATGGATCAATATGTCAAAACCTTTGTGTAATGTTGTGGAAAGGATATCATGCAAAGTTGACATAACAAGGTTTGGACACACATTATGTATTAAATATAACAATTCTTATTCCATTTTTTTTAATGGTAGACCAATAATTATTCATCATGTGAAAGCTGATGCAATATTGATTAGGTGAAATTTACTTTCACTAACACATTTATGATACTCCCCTTAATGTTATATTGTCCATAACCTTGAAGTTTGCCAAATTTGGGCAAATGCTAAACAAGATGATACCAACCACTCCTATAATTTATTGAATTTTTTTTTCTAACTCTATGGTGTCATTCAATTTAATGTTTCTTGGAACTAAAGGCTTTGCAATCCCCACTAGTTTGAAAACATCACACAATTTGTTTTGGACCACACATAGATAGACCTTTACAAATGGCATAGTTGTCACCCCATAAACCTTCAGAGTTTGCACTTATGGTCATCTTGTTCACATAGGCTTGTAAAGAATTAATGCCATGGTCTTCAAACAACAAGGAAACATTGAAATGAATATCTATTATTCCTAAATTGGAATGTTGTAGTAGGTTGACAGGATTGTGCAAAATGAACCATGCATTGAAATGAAATTAAGGTGAGGTTTGTGAATAATGAACTAAAAATGTTATAAAATCAAACAAACAATCACTAGCTACAAAAGCATAATGTTCAACTCATTAAAGATTTTGATCATGGAGCATACCATCAATATCCATGGTGACAATGGTGACAACTTACACAAAGGTTCACGGTGAAATGGCAAGTTAGCAAGAAGCCAAGCTCAAAATCCAAAAATACACACAAGTTGGGCAAAAATAAATTAGAGTTATCAAAAATCTATTCACAAGACAAGCCCACAAATGAGGTAGAAAGGAACAAACCTTACTGGACAAATGTTCCTCTAATGAAAAACTTTTGGAATTTTTTAAGAAATTAGTTTGAAACTTTGATTTTGAGATTGATTTTGAAATTTTGTGTTGACAAGTCAATTTGAAACCTCAGTGACTAGTTTGACAATTTGTTGTTGACTTGAAAATTTATTGGTTTGTTAATTAGGCAAATAAACTGTAGGATTAGTTTGACAAGCCAAATTGAAAGTTCAATCTTGAAATTTAATGTTGAGAAATTGATTTGGGACCTCAAATGTTGAACAATTCAAAATAACATTGAAAGGTTGTTTTTTTGGGTGGGCAAGGGGGAGGGTGTGTTCAAATGCTTAGTAGAGAGAAAATGCAAAAGATGGAAAATTGAAATTAAAAAATAAAGTTTTAAAAATATATATTGAAAAAAATAATAATTTAAAAAATTGATTGATAGAATTTTTTGAAGTGTGACATCGCATAAAATCCAAAAGTGAACATGCGAATTAAGAAAGAAATTTATTTGAAAAGAAACCCATTTTTAAAAATTAATTAAAAAAATTTAATGTGAAATTGCACAAAATATAGAAGTGAAAATGAAAAATAAGAAACGAGGCTATTGAAAAGAAACCAATACAAAAACAAAATTGATTGATCTTTTCAAATGTCAAATTGCACAAAATCTAAAACTAAAAATTTTAAATTTTAAAATAAAAAATGTTCATAGATAATATGAAGGTATATATGGGAGTATGGAGTTATGTTTTTGAAAATATTGATGTGAATATATATATATATATATATATTGGTAAAACTCGAAGACCAATAATATAACAAAATAAAATGTATTTACATAAAAAGGTTTGGCTTTAGAAAATAAATTTGAAAAAACACCTAGATGAAATAGTTTGATGAAATTGAAAACTTATAAAACTTCGAACTAGGAGTGCAAAACCAAGCAAAAACTAAACTTAAAATATTTCAAGTGGAAGTTGAAATTAGAATAATGGCACCTTCAACTTTCAAATCTTCATTCTAACAATAAGCTCCCCAAAGTGACTCAAACAAAAAGAACTAATATCTTTCAAATTGTCACGCAACTCAATCATATCAATTCATTTGTTCAAGTATTTAGCAACAAAGTCATCTTGTTTCATTTTGAACAAAGGTTGAAACCATGGACCTTTCACATGAACAACACGTGGTGGACCATCATTGCCTTGAATTTTATGTTGATATTATTAAAGGTTGTTTTTATTCTTCTTAAATTAAGGATTTTTTCCTCTTCTAGATTTTCTAATTCTAGTTTCAGATAATATCAAAATGCAAGTTGCTTCAGATCTATATATTGTGAAAATCAAAGACACAAGGACATATATACTTCTTCTCAAACGCAAAAACAAAACTGAAATCAATCTTTTATGGCAATTTGAAAATAAAACCTCAATTCTAAAGTTAACTTGTTCATAAAACCAAAAGTAAAAACAAAAAGGTGATCTCAAAAATTAAAAAGAAAGATGTTCCAAAAAGAGTATTTTATCACCTTTAATCCTCCTATTTATACCAAACATAACATTGTTTTCAAATTAAATAGTCACTAGTCAGTATAACAGTTAGAAAACTCAAACTTAAACTATAGTAATTATTGGCCACATGTTCAAAACAACTTGTTATTGTCAACAACCAATTACTATATAACAAACTGGTTATTGGTTCACTTTGTCCACTGAATACCCTAACATTTATTACCGATTAACTTAAGGTCCCATTATCCAATAATAACTAAACTAACTCAAAATCATATTACCTCACTAGTTACTAGTTGGTAACAACTGATTACTATGCACATACTGAAAAATTGGGTTAACATTACCCCCCCTTGAAAATCAAATTTCATCCTCGAAATTAGTCACATAAATTACTTGTTCTATTCTTGCAACCAAATCATCAATAGGTTGTTCACCTATTGTATCAATAGGTTCAGCTAAAGGAATAGATTCAAACCCTAGTCTCTCAACAATAGGTGTGTTTTTCAATATTATATTTGGAGTTTTAAAAACCTCAGAAGCATGCGTGACAATGTTAATCAAGGTAACCTATGCACCTACCCCAATCTTTGGTATAGCTAATGGAACAAGTTTGGGAGTAATAGGTTTTTCTAATTCTTCTACTTGAATACTAACAACTACAACAAGTACTTCCACAAATTTTATGGGCAAAGACAAAGTACAAAAACCAATGGTGAGCTCTGCTCCGCCTCTTATTAGTTGTGGTTCCTTAGTGCTAATGACAATAGGTTCACTCCAAGAATTCGTATCTGCAATTGTTATTTGCACAGGTTGGGAAACAATGATAAATACCTCATCTAGTTTGCTACTAAACTAATCAGATGTATAACTTTCAAAATGTAACCAATATGCAACTAGTTCATTCAAGTAAGCCTCTTCATTTGCATGAGCAATCTCTAAATTGTCATGGATATATTCTTCCATAATCTTTTATACGATTTTCCACCATTTTTTCCATTTTGGGTTCTTATTTCCCAATGTTTGGTTCTGCACCTTAAGCAAGGCATTGTCCAAAAACAATTTTCAAACTCCATCAACCAGTTATCCATATAGGTGGTTTGAAAAACTTTACTAGGTGTTTGGGGAAGTGTTTCCAATTCACCTTTCAATTTTTGAATCTATACCCAAAGCTCATGGGTATGATTTTCCATGTCAATTTTGACCTTCATCAACTATTCCTGCTGCTATAAACAAGTGTTCTCTAGTTTTATAAAAGTTTTTTTCCTGTTGCACACTAATAGCCTCCATCTTGCCACAATCCCTTGTTAACCAATGAAGGTCAATTTGTAACCCTTCAAATCATTATAGGTTTCAAAATGAGCCTAGTTTAGTTCATTGTACTCATATTATAAAGCTTCAACCTTCTTGATTGCCTTTTTAACTTCAACACCTTTGGCAACAAGGTGTTTATCTTCTATATGTAGTTTAAGGAATTGAACTTTCACAATAGTTAATTCCTTGTCCCTATTTTGCAACGTTTTTTTATGGCTAACCAGTTCTAGGCAATGGGCCTGTAACTAGTTGTTGGTGTCCTCTAATAGGTTCTCAACATAATTATATTTAGTCTTCAAATCGACTAGGCTATCTATCGTCTAAGGCCAAATCTGGACAACTAAGGTTGTTTGCCCAAAGAAAAATGACTTGTTTCAGGCTTTTGTGCTAAACATAAATTGTTGATGTTTTAAGAATTATGTAAATAGGTCTAGGCTAAACTAGTTCAACAAGCTTGGATTGAACTGGTTTAGTAGCTATTAGTAATGGGTGTTAACCTATTATATAGGAGTAGAGGTTTCTTGAATAGTTGAAGGCTCTTGGTTTGGTACTTGTTCAAAATCATGTTCATTTTTGTCTTCCATGAACTAATCACTTTTCATCCTTATTGATTCATCGTCATGTTGTGTAATAACATTAACCTCCATATCCTCACCTCCTCCTTCCATAATCATGATTCGCTAATGGGTGTGAGGTTTATTTTTCAATGGTGAATTGGTTGGTGTTGGACTCAATTGGCCTCTAGGTGTTGACAACTCAGTTCATAATTTCAACCAGTGTGACTAACAAACTAATCATGGTGATACATTAGTTGAACGCATTGGTTAACACTCACTAATAAATTGTTCCTTGGTGACAACCTCAAAAAAAGGTTCTTTAAATTGCTCCTCAACAACCTTCTTCTTCTATTTCTCCTAAACTGGTTATGGTTTTAAAGAGTCAATAGGTGTATCTTCTTCTAACAATGGGAACCAATTTTGTAAACATACTTTTATAATTGGTCCAAAATAACAAATTATTACCTTTCTGTCAAACACTATTAACCCTACTACAATTTGTTTCTAGTGTTTCATCCATTGGGTTAGTTCAATTGACAATGTGTTAACATGATGGAACACCAGTTGATCTTCTTCTTCTTGTTTGCCAAATTGAGAATAATGGTGATGTGGTTAGTAAAGTAGGTTAACCTTTCTCGATGGTATATGATTTGTAGAATTGTTGCAAACTTGGCTTGGTATTCTTCCTTCATTTGAATTACACTCCATTGTTTTTTGTTGACAAATGCATCCAATCCAACTATGTTCTTGAAAATGACTTGGGCCTCTTTGACCAATGCATTTGCTACATCAAGCATTCCTTCAAAACTTACGCCAAATTGTTGAACAATTAACGTTTGGTCAATGGTGGTCTTTTCACCACAAACAACTGTTCTAATGCATCCATCCTCAATGGACTCCTAAGTGTGCAAAAACTCCTCCAACATGTTTGTTCGTGGAACTATCCAATGAATAGTAAACAAGCCACCTAGACTGGCTCACTTTGCCCATTGTCACTTTTTGGATCCCATTCGGATCCATTGCAACATTTTTGGATTTCTTTTACTTTAGTAGGTTTTCGCTTCTAGGTCATTTTGGCGAGTGAATTGCTTTCCTCCACTTGTTCCTTTCCCTTGTGCCTCATCATGCATTTGGATTGTGCCTTGGTAGGTATAACAACAAGTATATCAGGGGACTCAAGTTCCATGTCAAAGAACCCTCCTTCAAATGGTTCTGACGAAAAATTTGCCGATTATTCAACTTCAGCTTTAGCTTTTATAATCTTATTTTCAACCTATTCTTCCTCCTTAGAATCACTAATTATAATGATTGCAAGTGTAGCAAGTGAATTGTTTTTTCAAAGGCCTCGCAATGTCTCTTCAAATCCTTCTCCCACAATGGTAGCATGTCATAAAGCCTCAAAAATAGCTTGTTTTACGTTTTTTCTTCTCTAGAGCTCTCATTATTTTCTTGAAATGCAAGAGGTGACCTTGATGTAAGCGGTTCAATGTAAATTGCCCTAGTTGCTTAAAAAACTTCCTTTGTAATTCTTTATAACTTTTTTTCCTCTTTTTTTTTCTTTTCTTTGTCTTTTTAATTTTGCCTCCTTTTAATTTCCTCTCTCTCTCAATTGATCCAAGGCACTCATCTTTTCATCTTGGTGTAACAAGAAATATAAAAGATTCCACAATGAAAAAATGAAAAGACACATCAAGAGGTACACCGATTTTTTGAACTATAGCCACAAAATGAAAAGTGGCAACGCTTGGAAAACGATGCAACGTTTAGGGCATACTTTCCCTAAGAAACTAACATTCGTAATTAAGTTAATTGAAGCATCATTAATTCACACAAAATTAAGGTTATTTAGTATTTTCTCAACTGGTTGCATTTTCAACAAGTCATTAAGACCCTTTTCAATTAATTTTTGGTTGGATAAACTATAATTGGTTATTTTTTCAATTAGGTTATCTACTGTCAACCTTTAGTATAAATTTTAACCAATTTTTCAATGAACAAGTTACCATAATGGTAGGTTTCAAATGGTTCTTTAGTGAACAAATTACCAGAATAAGTTATCCCAATTGGTTCCTTTAATAAATAATCATTAAGCTTAACTAAAACAAATTGTACAGTGTGTCAGCTTCCACAAACCTATATAAGGCTTCAACTTGTTAATGTTAATCAGTACTGGGTTAGGGTCAAATTTGTCAATGGTCATTAATAGTACGATGTTGTTAGGTAAACAATATTGGATTCTATATGATCCAAACGATTGTTTTTGAAATTTAGGATTATGCACTTTGATAGCCCCTGAAAACCATAGAACATAATCTCCAAATTAGTATTTTTGTCTCAATGTATTGATTCTAAGACCATAATGACTGGTTCCATTGGTTAAAAGCTACCAAGTCTTATGTTACTAATTAGTTTTCTTGGAGTTTTTTTAGTTTTGACAATTGATTTGTTAAAATTCTAACAAGTGTTGGATCATAATTTTGTGCCGATTTGAATGGTAACAGGTGCTTTACATGTAACAATAGGTGCAAACCATAAATAAGTTGAAAGGGCATATGACTAGTTCCAACCTTAAAAGTAGTTTTATAAGAAAATAAAATTATGGATAGGTGTTCATCCCGGTCATTCCATTTTTCATTCACTAATTTTGTGAGCAATGTACTGAAAACTTTGTTAGTAGATTCAACTTGTCCATTCCCTTGTGGATAATAAACAATAAAGTTGGTATGTCTTAAGATGAAATGATCAATTAAATAACAAATAACATCATTAATGAAATGTGTACATTGATTGATAACAATGGTCAACATGGGTAACCAATGAAGTGAGAATGTGGTCATATGAAAACTTCATAGTAACAATAGTTGTGTTGGTGTGCAAAGCTCTTGCCTCCACCTGCTTGGTGGCATAATCAATGGCAATTAAAATGTATTGGCTGCCAAAGTAACGACTCAATGGTGTAATGGGTCCAATGAAATCTAGTCCCCATTTTTGGAAAGGTTCTTCAAGTAGAATAGTGATTAGTTTTGCCATATTTTGTTAACAAGTTACCTGTTTGTTGGCACAAGTCACAGGTTCAACAAAATTCATGACCATCTTTGTTCATAGTTGGTTGCCAATAACTAGCATCAGCAATCTTCCTCACATTAATGTCCAAGGAAAAATGTCCTTTGATTTCATTGTGCAATTCATGTAGTTGGCACCTTTTTAGGTTACAAGACACAATGAAACTTGTTGTTTTGTCCAAATCACATACTCCATCTTGTAACATAAATGGCTTAACTCTTTGAGCCAAATACTATTCCTGTGAAGTAGTAAATGTTTTTGGCATTATCCCTTCTAATAGGTAATCATAAACATTTTGTAACCATTCTAGCTGTAATGTGAATAGGTGAGTGTCAATGGTCTTATTAAGTACACCAACTAGTTCTACTTGGTTGGGTAGTCTCCTCAATGCATCTGCCATTAAATGGGATCTACCAAGTTTATAAACAATTTTGAGGTCATACTCCAAAAATAACAATAACCATCTAGTTATTTTGCTAAAAATTTGTGGCTTATTAATTAGGTACACAAGGGCCATGTGGTCAACAAAAAATACAAACCAGTTAACCAGTAAGTAATGTTTGAATTTGTGTAAAGCATAGACCATAGCTAAGGCTCCCCTATCAATAGTAGTATAATTATATTCAGATGAGTTTAGTAATCTAGAAGCATACATAACCAGTTGATCGAACTTATCAGTTAGGTTTTGGGCAAGTATGGTTCCTACTTCTAATTGAGATGCATCTGTGTGAACATGAAACTTAAGCTCCCAATTTGGACTAGTTTCAATATAGAGGCTTGTACATACTAGTTTTTAACCTCCTCCCAAACATTTTAACATTCTATAGTCCACTCAAAAACTTCAAACTTCTTGAGTAGTTTGGTAATTGGTGACATAATAAAAGCAAAGTTTTTGATAAAACACATGTAAAACTATGCCATCCCATTGGAAACTTGGATCTCTTGGTGGGTAGTAAGTATTGGCATGTTTACGAAAGCTTCAACCTTCTTGAGATCCATAACTTTTCCCTCTTTGGATATTATGAAACCTAAAATGGTTGCTAAAAATACCATAAATACACACTTGTTTGGGTTTGGACTAATATCAAACTCTCTACATTTAAAAAACATTTCTTGAGTTTCTTAAAATGAGTTGACAAGTTGCTAAAAATTGTAATGTCATTAAGAAATATTTTCATGAATACATCGATGTACTCACAAAATGCTTTAAGTACTGCCGTCTGATAAATGGGCAATCCATTTTTGATACCAAATGGCATCATGTGCAACACACACAAAAGCCCCCCAATCGGTCACAAAGGCGATTTTGTGTTGATTTTTTGGTGCAATTGAAATCTAATGATATCTTGAAAATTCGTCCAAAAAAATATAAACCTCTTGTTCGGCAACTATGTTAATAACCTCATCTATAAAATGCAACAAGTAAGGATCTTTCTTTGTTGTCACATTGAGCTTCTTGAAATCAACATAGATTCTTAACTTCCCATTTTTCTTGGGAATAACCATTATCAGTAATAGCCAAGTTGTTTTTTCAACTAGTTTGATAAAACTAGTAGCAAGTAACTTGTCTATGTCTTGCTTAATGATGGTAGCATAATTAGGATTCGATCAGTACCTTGCTTGATGAGTAGGTGGTACTATGGTATCCAATTTGATCTTATGTTGAATAATCTTTAATGGGATACCCTTCAAGTCTTTGTATGTCCAAGAAAATACATCTTTGAACTCCTTTAGAAGCTCCATCAATTGTTCTATGACCACTGGTTCAAGTGCAAACTTCATTTTCACTTGTTACACATTCTCCTTGGTGTCCAAATTGACTTTGGTTAGTTACTCCTCTTCAATGACTATCCAATTAATCATGGTTTGTTCTTGTACTCGCTCCCGAACAAATGTCTCATCAATGATCATCTCCCCTACTTCTAGATGGAAGAAAGTTTTAGGTAGGTGTTGTTTGACAACGTCAGGTGGGATAGCTAAGTTAACAACTAAAACACATAACATTGGTCCAATAGGTTATTTTGCAACTGATTCTGTTATACTAAACTTTGGTATGTAAATCGGTTTTAAGACCGGTTTAGTATGAGTAGGTACTACCATGGTTCTTATTGAAAATAGATCTAACTTTGTGGCAAACATCATATCTTCTTATTCATCTAATATTCCAGCATGGAAATCATAACATACTAGGATTTTTGGTCTTTTGGTTTGAACACCAAGTTTCTTGGTAGCAAGTATGGTTTTTGTATTGTGTACATGTTCCCTATATGGTAATAATATTAGTTCCCCAATCATAGGATACTTTAGCATCTTTCAACCATGGCATCCTAGCAACATTGAATAACTAGAGTCTAAAACATTACTATTAATAACAATAGATGTAATTGTATAGGGAATACCATGAATAAATATTTTCAGATCCCTAATAAGACCAAGTGGTTTGGCTATGGTTTAATATGCCATACACAAATTGTAAGGCATTATATTAAGCTTTGACATACCTAATTATACTCTCAGGTTTTCAATAATGATATTGACTCCAAAACCTCCATTAATTAATACATCATCAATATAAAAATTACCAACATGGACTTGAATTACTGCCATTTGGTGGTCAATAGCCATTTCTATGCATGCAAGTTCAGGTTGAACATATTCAAATTACACTAGCTAAACAAACTTAACCAGTTTGAAAATGTATTTTTTGATGTCTGGCATAATCCTCAAGAGTTGTCCCAAATTGATTACATATTTGGTCTCCAAAACTTGTGTGCTGATGTTTTTTAAAATTTCCTCCAAAATCTTTTCTGGTAATGTTGTTTGTGTAGTCAATTGAATAACTCGCTTGCTAGTAACCAATTGACTTATTGGTTATGGTAAACCAACCCAATTTGAATGAAGTGGTCCATTTAATTCAATGGTTGTTTGTGATACTGAATCACTCCCTTGTAGCTCCCTAATAGTATGGACAAAATAATCACACATCTGTTTTTCAATTTGCCAACCAATTGTTGTTTTTGCCTTCACCGATTCATGTTTTTTAAGCACCTATTATTCTAGAACTTGGCTACATGTCGTGATAGCAACAACTACATTAATTGGTACATTATTAGGTTTAGAGGGTTTTGTTACTACAGTGGCAGTAGTGGTTGGCTTAATTCGAAACATTTTCTAAACTTTTGTCTTTCTAGGACAATCAGGTGCATGATGTTTAGAGCTAGAACATATAATGCAAGGATATTTCAATGGTACTATAATTGATTCAACAAGTTGTGTAATAACTTCAACTACCGATTCAACAACTTTGGTGAGAACAACATGTACTACAAGTTTTTCCATGTTTTTATTGTAACAAGTTTCTTTGGCATGACCAATTTTACCACAATTTGAATAGGTAAATTGTTGTTCAATAGTAATATAAATAATTATAAGTTGTGCAACCAGTTTGCACTCTTGGGCGAATTATCAAAATGTTGTAATTTGCTATGACTAATGCACTTTCTTCACAGATCACTACAATTTCCTTATGTTTGATAAAAGTATCTCTTGTCATACCTACTATTGTTATTTTAAAGTATGGTTTCAAATTTGTTCTGAAAATAATAACAAGCAACACATTGGTAGCCTTCACTTGCAAACAATTAGAAAGTTTTAACAAACACTCATAATAAACCTCTACCCATTCATGAACTTGTTGTTGGAAGTTCCTCAATTACATATAGATTTTTTCGTTGTTATTCACAGTTTGAAAATGTTTGCAAAACACTTGCTCCAGCTTCTCAAAAGTGCAATTGGGATGATCTTGTACAAAGTTTTCGCCCCATTCCGAGATATTATCTCGTGAAGCGAAACCAAACAAGTTGATGATATCAACTTCCACAATCTCCCCATTAGCTCTATTATTTTTTTGAAAACTCTAATGTGGGCATCAAGATTAGTATCCTTCATGTATGTTAAATATTGAAATTTTCGATATATGGCAATTTAATGTTTGGTTTAGATCAAACTACCACTGGTGGGTACCATGGTGGCATGATTATTCTTGGATCAAGTGTTGGCCAAATCCAACATGTTCTTAAGTGGGTTTCAGTTAAGTGATCTTCCTCCTCCTTGTGATCCTCCATTAGGCGAACTTCCAAATGATTCTCCACTTGACTATGGATGTGAATTAGTTTTTCTTGGTTGCTAAAATAAAACATCATTACCATGGACATCTAATCCATTGGCAACATGTACGTTAAAAGGTAAAGTTGGTGTTGTTATTTGTTAAACAAATACACTTCTAGGAATTAGAATCGATTGTTCTAATCCTGAAGTTGGTATTCTAGCAAGATATTAAGTCTATTCTAATGGCTCAATAAGTGACATCGATTTTGTTTGGGTAGTATTGATTACATATATCTCCTTTCTTCCAAAAATCAATGGATCAAGTCCTTTGATTCCATAATAATACATAGAGTACATGTTAGGATCCATGGGTACAAAAGGTGGAACTGTATTTTACCACATCGGATATGATGGATATGGTACAACTCTAGGTTGTCCTACTATCAATGGTGTAACAAGTTGCTACCAACCTAAGTGTTAACTAACCAATGTTGGGTGAGTAACCAAACTTAGTTGTGATTGGATTTGTTTGCACATGTATACCAACTTGTATCACTAGTGTGTTCGTTGTAACAAACAGTAAAGAAGTTTTGAATCCTTCTTTCATTAATCATTTCAATTTATCATCCACAAAAGGACAATTCTTGAATTCATGTCCAACCTATTGACGATATGCACAGGTTAATGCAATTTCAATAGTGGGCTATGGGTTCATAACCAGTATATTTCGTTAAATAGGTGGTTATTCAACGATTCCCATAACAAGTACATTCAACCAAACACCTTGAATGACAAGTTGTGTTTGTCCAACAATAACAAGTATTACAACCACGTCCATTAGTTTTGCATGTTGTTGAGAACTAGATCGGTGTGAAGGTCTTCACTCCAAGTTGCGTAGCTATTCCAACTAGTTAAAAATTTGATTACATTCCAATTCTGAATCTATTATAGTTGGATTCAAAATAGGGACTGATTTAAATGTTTACTACTCAACAACCAATGTTGATTGGGATGATACAATAGTTTTGGGAATGTGGTAATTGGGTGTTGCAAATTGTCACCTCTATGTTATAGACGTTACTTCATCGATATGTTGAACATGTGCGATGTTTTGTCCACTCGGTTATGCGTTTAGCCTCCATTGTTGGGACGACTATTGCGATGTCAAAAATCAACCAATTCAAGGTACTTGTGGTTCCTTTCTTTCCTCATGTTTTGTTGGTCTGTGATGAACAAGTAAATATACTTTAACCAGTTGTTTAGGCTCATTACTAGGAGCATCAAATTGAATTCCTTCGATTTGAAAACATTGTTATTCTTGTGATTGAATCATTTCATGAACAGGTTGCTGTGGTACTTCTAATTTTAATTGCCTTCTAAAGCCCCTTATGTCGCAACCCTAGCTTTGGGCTCGCGACCAAGGCAAAGGGAATTGCAAGGGTGCGAGCCAAGAGGAAGCCCGGGAGTTAAGCCAAGAGGAAGCCCGAGAATCAAGGCAAAAGGAAGTCCGGGAGTCACATCACATACTCCCGGGAGTGCAAGAAAGTGTCAGGGAGTGTGAGGGAGTGAACACTCACACTCCCAAGGCAACTCCCACTTGGGAAATGGAGTCCCGGTGGACTCCCGAACCTTCAGAGAGCGATTGCAGGGGTCAAACCTCAATGGCTTGCGGCGTTCTTTATATCATTGGAAAGCTCTTGAAGCGTAGATGTCTAAAATGGGCTTGCTTGGCTCATTTGAACATCTGAAACATAAGTTATGGCCAAAAGAAGGGCCGGGAGTCGAACTGCCAATTTGACTCCCGACCACAAAAAATCGGGAATCGACCTCTTCCCAATGTTCGATTCGGGAGTGTGACACGGAGTTGGAAAGCTCTCGACAAGAGCTACAACTTTGCTTTAGACCACATCACGATCCAAGGTCTGCTCGCAAAGTTATGGGGCTCCAAAGTCTCGGGAGTCCCATTTGGCGCGATTTCGGGACTCCCACTCGGGAGTCCCGGGAAAAATAGCCATTTGGATGTGGGCTCCGTGGAGAGTCATGGAGTATACTATAAGGGGGAAGGTGGTGGCTTCCCCCAAGTCTGGGCCGTGGTGAATCTTGTGTGTCCGTGTTACCCGTGGTTCGTCCTAGCACCAAGGGTGCTCTAACTTTGCACTAACCACTTTTTGTGGGTTGTGTGCAGGCCCGTGTGAGTGACTAAAGTTTGTCAACTCTTCCTAGTCCCATCCCGGAGCTCCAACACGCCCCTCTACCCCTCAAAGTGTTGTGAGCTAGGGAGCGTGCTCCGACTCCTCCTTTTCCGTTGTTTTTTACTTGGGCTCACATTTGAGCCCTTTAAGGAGTTGGGAGTGCGTCATCAATGGGGCATGAAACTCATTTTAATAGCAAATTTGGTGCTAAATTGAATTTGCCATGTCCTTTTTTTTTCTTTAACATTTTCAACAAATCATTGTTGCTATTATGTGTATTGTAGCTATAAATGTTCTTGAGCATGGTGTGTTTAATCTTGAATCTCAATATTCCATACCTTTATGTAATAAAATTTCATGATTTTGCGAACAATAGCTAAGAGTAGATGAACCATCAAATCAAGGGTGCAACTTAAGCCCAATCAATGTTTTTTTTTTCCCAATTTTTTGCACATGCGACAATCATCCCACAAGAGATTTAACATGAATGACAAAGATCCCATAGAAGGTTTCACCTTAATGGTAAAAATATTTAAGAAAAATATCTAAAAAATTAAAAAATTAGCAAAAAAAATTGCATTATGTAATAAAAATCTAGTAAAAATTCCTTTGTCATTGGATGCAACCTAGCATTTTAAATCTCATTCAATAACAATGTATGGCAATTTGGAGCTATAAACTCATGTTGTGGTGGTTACACCTACCCAACTGAGGGTGAAATTTTGCCTGAATTCACCAGAAAAATAATTGGGCCCAACAAAACATGACTTTATGGAGGAGTCTAATGTCTCATAAAAGTTGTTGCAACCAAGCCTTATGTTGTACACATAATATAAATGTAGCCAAGGAATGTATCTACCCTTTTATTCAAACTAGGTAAATTTCACCCAAACTACTAAAATAACACATGATGTTCAACTAAACAATTTTACTCAAGTTTGGTGAACCACCTTGAATGGCAAGTGCTAAGAGACAAAATGTGAAAATTGGTAAAGTCTCCATGCAAGCAAATTTTATTCAGTTTTGACAAACCACCCTAATGTCAAGCCAACTTGCCCTTATTGGCTTACCATAGTCCACATGCCAAGTCAATTTGTGAACTTGACATGGTTAACCAACAAGGGCAAGACAACTTGGCATGTTGACATTGCCAAACCTACATTACACAACACTTATAGATTCCAAATTAGTCATTAGCACAATTAGTTCCATTACATCATGCAAAAGTTTAATCACACCACATTTGTTTCTAATAGTTACTTAGCATGGCTAGTGCCTATCATTATGAAAAAATTCAACCACACCATCTTTATTCTATCAGTTGCTTAACACAACAAATGGCAAGTTGATTAAAGCACATGTCAACATTGTCACACTAGCCACCAACATGCCTTTTATAATGACTAATTTAGGTTCTACTATCACACATGTTTACACCTTGGCATTGCTCCCATGTTGCCCCATTTCATTTTCGTGTTGTTCTAAACACCTATGCTACCTGGACATGGAAAACCACACACTTGGTAAAACTTCGACACTTATACTTACCTCACTACCTTGGGCTAACCCCAACCTTTAAATGGGTGGGACTAATATTCGTTATGGACTTCCCCAATGGTCTAAAGCCTTGTTGCCCAGGATTACCATCTCCCATCTTTCAGCCTAACCGCAGACTTCACCTAGTTAAACAACTTAATGTGTTGTGACCAATGCCTTGGGCTCCGTTCTTCAAACCTTCACTCATTAGCATCTATGTGGTTCATGAATATGTCAAACCAGGAGTTGAACCTAACCCAACACTTAGATTCATAACCTAAGCCGCCACAGGGGTCGCCTTGTGGTGGTCTAGCCTTGGGCCCTGACTAAATGAGCCCCCACACTTGAGGGTCCACCTAAAAGGGCACGTCACTGTTCCCCACTTCAGAGATGTTAACATCCTTGTTGACATTTATCCAAGGTGACCACCTTTGCACTTCTACCATCTCTTCTCCTAACCCCTTATTGGATTAGTTACTTCTTGGTTGATAGAGCCCATTCGCATTATGTCTTTGTGTTATCAGTGCAGGAGGTTTTATTAGGTGTGTTTTCCGTTTTCACCCGATGCATTCACTTAATGTCTTCCATCAAATCCCCCTCATTTGACCATCATTTCTTTCATCTTTGAAGCTCATTTCGAATTTTTAACTTAAAAGTTCCGACCACCATGCCAAACTAAGGTTGCAAATGTACCAACAAATGGTGTTGGACAAGGCTCTACGGTCCAAATCCCCTTTACCCAACCGAGACATGAGTTGAGAGTTCATGCATAGGAAGTATAATTTCTCCACTTAGGGACGTGCCATTTTTTTGCACACACCACCACCTTGATATCGCCTACTTGAACCTTGAAGTTTTTTTTATTCAAGTTTAACTCCAAGTTTGTTTTTGTTGGTTGCCATTCCTTTGCCTATCCTAGTCACTAACTCCTTGTGAACCTTAGCCTTTTTGTAACTAACCACGTTCGCAAAAACTTTTAACCCTTGTTTAGTGAGTAGTTAATTTTGTGGGTGCCCTCCCCCACTTTAGAAATTGATGTCCTTATAAACATTTAAGCCACTTATAGGTGGGTCCCTCTTCTTCTTTCGAGTCCTCTTCACTCCAAGTTCGTGACCCCATTCCTACTCAAATTTGTTTACCATTTCTAACAAGTGGTCTAAGTGAGTAGGCTTCATCCATACTGCTTCTTTATCATGGTAGCCCTTGTATTTCACCAAATACTCCTTGCCTCTAAGGTGTGTTTATGTCACACAAAGTATGTTTTTGATTTTGGTAATTAGCTTGTGTTTTATAACATCCACTTTTGGCTGCACCTTTTGCTTCCAATTTGGTCTTTGGTTGTCTCATAGAAATAACTTGAGTTTCGAGACGTGAAAGGTAGGATGTGCCACAAAATTAGTTGGCAACTTTAGGGTGTACATTTTGGGATGTGGTTTATGCAAAATCTCATAAGGCCTTACATACTTAACAATGAAATGTGGGGCAAGTCCATCAGGCATTTTGAAATCTTGGATGTTTAACCACATGTGTTGCCCAACTTCAAATTTAACATGCCTTTGTGTTTTTTTGGCATGCTTTTCATACCCCTTTTGAGCCTGCTCCAAAAGCTTATTGGCTCGAGCGTATTTTTCCTCATGCCCCTTGACCATCTCTACAACTTCCTTGGAGTGATCTTTACATTTTATGGAAATGGCTAAGTCCATTGGTTTCTTGGCTTCCTTTCCCAACATTAATTCAAATGGAGACATTTTCATCATTGAATGTTTTGTGGAGTTTTAACAAAATTTCACTAGGCTTAGATGTTCACCCTAATCCTTTTGATCAACACCAACATAGTTTCTAAAGTATTGATTTAACACCCCATTAACTCTTTCTATTTGGCCATCGGTTTATGGATGGAATGCCAAACCAAACGACAATTTCATCCCCACATTTCAAAACAAATGTTTCTAGAAGCTCACCATAAACTTGGTGTCTCTATCACCAATGATAAATTGTGGCATCCCATGATGCTTAACCCACATATTGAAGAACAACTTAGCCAAATCAAAAGTTGTGGTGATTGTTTTAGTTAGAACCATCTTTGCCAACTTGGAGAATCAATCGATTGCCACGAGTATGGCATCCATCCCATTCCACTTGGGCAGTTGGGGTCATAAAGTCCATGGACACACTTTCCCATGGCTCGTTTGGAATTGGTAGAGGTTTATATAGTCCCATATTTCTTTTTGTATATAGATTTCGTGTTTTGACACTTAACACAAGTGCGCATGAAATGCTCTACATCTTGCTTCATTTCGGGCCAATAGTATCTCTTTCCTATGGCCACTCTTGTTGTTCTTTCTCCATGATGTTTCACCATGGGTACATCATGCTCCTTTTGCATGATTTTCATAGATTCAAAATTGCTTCCATTCGAGCAATCCTTCTTTTAAGGTGATTCCTTTCACCTTTTGTCGTTCATGCAACTTTTTAAAGTAATGTGGGTGAGCGGGTCCTGCACATATAAGCTTCCCTTATCTTCTATTCTAAGCTACTTCCACTTTAAAAGATGGCCCTTAAAATGGTCTTGGTCGAAGGTTTTTCCAATTGGAATTCCTCTTTCCTATTTAGTCAGGGATTACATTGTCATGTCTTGGCTTGTGGATTAGCTCCACATCCAACAATGCCAATGTGTCATGCCATTTCAACTATTTCATTAAGGCCCTTGGCTATGTTTTAAAATATTGCAAGGAGACATTATCCATATGGACAATAGTGTTGCCATGCTTTCAAGTAGCACACAATGACATACAACTCTTTTTCATGAGTTGGCCATTATAGTTGAGCATGTAAAGCTTCTTGTTCTCAAATGCAATCGAGTGTCCATCTTGCATGAACACCCCACCAATGGCAAAATCACTTGCATCAATATGAACTTCAAATGGTTTAATGAAGTCCAAGAATCCTAATATAGGGGTGGACAAAAGTCTATTCTTCAAATCCACAAATGCCCTCTACTATTCTTCCTTCCATTCAAAGGATAACTCCTTTTTAAGGAGATCCAAAAGTGGTTTCACAAATTGCAAAAAACCCTTTATAAAATTCTGGTAGAAGTTAGCCAGGCCTAGGAAGGATCAAATTCCTTTGATTGTGATTGGTCTTTTCTAGTCCCGTATGGTTTCCAACTTCTTTGGGTTAGGTCTCACCCCTTCCCATGACAATATATGCCCCAAGGAGTCCATATCTTCCTAGGTGAATTCATTCTTTGACCTATTAGCAAAGAGTTGGCTTTTTCAAAATTTATTCAAAACATATTTTAAGTGCTTTGCATGTTCCTCTGCTATCTTAGAATACACCAATATATCATTGATATAAATGATGATCATGAACTCATCTAGTGTTTCATGGAAAATAAAGTTTATGAAGGTCATGAATTTTGACGGAGCATTACACAACCCAAATGGCATTACCAAGAACTTGTAGGAACCATACTTGGTCTTCATTGCCATTTTTTCTATATCCTCATCCACAATGCAAATATTATAATACCCTGATTTGAGATCAATTTAGTTAAAGTATTTGGCCCCATTGAGCCAATCCAACAAGTTGTCGATGTGAGGCAAATGATAACTATTTTTTATTGTTATTTTATTCAAGGCACAATAGTCAATGCACATTCTCAATTTATTATCCTTTTAATCCACAAATAAAATAGGTGCCCCATAGGGCAACTTGTTTTGCCAAGTATACCTCCGACTAAAAAGATCGTTTGTTTTTAAAGCTCTTCTAGTTCCTTTTGGTTTAACCTACAAGGTGCTTTAAATGATAGGCCTAATCCAAGCACCATTATATTTTATGGTCAACCTTTTTATAAGGCGGAAGGGCATTAGGGAATTCATTTGTTAGAACCTCCAAAAATTTATTGAATGAATCCAAAATACAAACAAGGGGTTGTTTTGCCCCTTGTGGCTTCAAGTCCCCTTGGGAAACTCTCCACGACATCAAAATAAGAAAACTACGTGATTCTAATTCACTAGCTAAAGCGACCAAATTCATTCTCATTCTTGCTAATGCAAAATTATAATTTGCATTTAAGTTCACTAATTTAGAGCCACACTTGGCATGGACTCTCAACCTACCTATGTTGCAGAGGATGTCTATTTCATAGGCATCCAAAAATGTGTTTCCTATAATCATATCAAAATTATCTAAGTTGCACAAGGTGAACTTTTCAAAGTATTGAACTCCCCCACAAAACAACTTGATACTTAATGTTACATTAAGTAAGGGTCTAGTTATGCTTTGTGTTGATTGCATCATGATGGGGTCTATCATTAGTTTGGTTTTGACTCCAAGTTGTTTTGCCGCTTGCAAAATTATGAACAAATTTGTTGCTCTTGAATCCAAAAAACAACACACAAGTTTGTCATTTATTTTACAATTCAATTTTAACAAATTGGAGGCCTCACTTTCATGTGCCCCTATTTCGACCACAAAGCCCCCTTGGAAAATCAACTTACCTTGGGCAATGCAGTCACTTACCCGAGGTGGCTTGGGGTAGTCGTTCACCAAATGTCCATTGTTATCATAATTGAAACATTTAACCTTGGATAAATCTCACTTCGCCTTCTTGATTGATGGCTCTTTGCTTGTTGACTTTTCCTTGTTGTTTTGAGACTTTGGCTTACCTTGGCCCACTTTCATTTGTTGCAACCCTTGTTCCCATTTCTTGAGCCGACTTGATTATTCTAAATGACCTTGTTTCAGGTTTCCCCCTTGGGGCGTGTAAGAGCTTCATCCTCCATACACTCCACCATCTTAATTAGCCCTCAGCACATCTTTGAAATATTTGTCTTTTGGTAGACTATCTTTTGCACCCAAGGCTTGAGTCCATGCAAGAAGATTAACTTTTGAGCATATTCATCTTTCAAGGGGACCATAGTCAACATGCGATTGAAGTCCTAGACATAGGTGGCCAATGAGCCCTTGTCATCCCCTTCGGTGAGCTCCAAGAGCTCCATCCCATCTTGAAGCACCAAGTGGTGCTACATGAACTTCTCGTCTAACTGCAGCTTGAATTCCTCCCAAGTGAGGGTTTCAAATAGGTTGGGTGTTTCTTGCTTTTGGGACATCCACCACTCCCATGTATGTTCAACAGGGTTTGAGTGAAATGAATCCATTCCTTGTCAGTTTCGAAGTGTTGTGTTTCCATATACACCTCTACTTGGTGCAACCACGGTTGCACCTACTTGGTTTTGGTCTCCTACCTTACAAAGGAGTCTGGTAGCGTTGCCTTGATGGTGGCCTTGGCAAAACCCCCACTTGGGGCATTGGTGATGGCACCCAAACCTTTTACAATGTGATTCATCAACTTGGTTATCCCTTGGTTTTATGTTGTAACTTCCCCTTGTTGAACCAAAAACACACAAAAGGTGTCCATAAAAGCCAAAAATTCTTTGGAAAATTTTTCCACCCTTGGAGCTTCCTCTTCTTGCTTCTCAGGAGATTTGTCCACAACTGGACGCTCTAGGGCTTGCTTGCCCCCTTTTCGCCTTGGCGCACCCAAAGGGACAATTAAAGAATTCATGTTTCCATTTGATTCAGAAGAGTGAAAGTCGACTTGTTCATTTGATTCCATAATTGGTTCAAGAATTTTATCCTTCCCCTTCTACTTCTGAGGAGCTGCAAGGGTTTTTATTGGTGAACCCATGTTCATTTCGTCCACTCCTTTCCTTTGTTTTACAAGGGAAGGAGTCTTTTCATGGGCCTTTGCTTTGCTCAAGCCCACGTCATCCTTCTTCATCATCTTCATCTTCTTCTTGGATTTTCATGAGTAGGTTGTGCTGCCTCTTCCACCAAGTCCCTCAAACTCTAGGCCTCTTCATCACAAAGCTCCCCACCAACATTGGTCTAGGCTGCAATTACCAACTCTTCCACAATGGTGTCCTTCTCCTCTTTTTTGGTTTTATACTTATTTTTGGCCTTGGGTTTCACCATAGCTCGTATGCTTGGCAGCAAATCATTCAAGGCCATTTGCCTTCAAACATTCACCTCCTTTTAATGCCTTAGAAGAATCCATTCTTGACCCTAGGAACCTACTCTGATACTACCTATTGCACTCGTTTATGCCTTGGTGTTGTTCCCACATTGCCTTGTTCCGTTTTCGTGCTGTTCTAAATGCCTATGTTACTTGCACATGGAAAACCACACACTTGGTAAGGCTTTGGCACAAAACCTTACCTTACTACCTTGGGCAAACCCCAACCTCTAAACGGGTGGGATTAATAGCCATTGTGAATTTCCCCAGTGGTCCAAGGCCTTGTTGCCCAAGATTACCATCTCCATCTTTCGGCCTAACCGTAGACTTTGCTTAGTTTGAGGACTTAATGCATTGCGGCCAACGCCTTGAGCTCCCTTCTTCAAACCCTCATTTGTTAGCATCTATGCAACTCTATGTAGCTTGTGAGTATGTCAAACCAGGAGTCAAACCTAGCCCAACACTTAGACTTGTAACCCAAGCAAACCACCATAGGGGTTGCTCCATGGTGGTATGGCCTTGGGCCCTGATTAGGGGAGCCCCCATACTTGAAGGTCTGCCTAGAAGGGCATGTCATCTACCCTCTAACAATCGTCATGGGACAACCAAGAATTGGTCAAGGCTTCTAGGGTTTCCTTGGATCATATGTTGATCACATGTGGCATTGAGGAAATTCCAAGGAAACATGTAGTAAATTGGATTCAGGTTTTGTTACTAGTTCACATGGGTCATTTAAGTATCCATGATCAAATAGCTTTGCAATAGATTTGTTTAGACAAGTGACATTATGGGATGAAGTTGCTATATTTTTAAAAAGTTTGTTAAAACTAAGTTCTTTTGGTTTAAAATTTTCATCAATTCATATTCCCCTTGGGTTTTTGTTGCATACATCGATGCCCAAATCATGAAGTGACATAAAACAAAAGTCATTGGAAAGAAAATTCTGAAAGAAAATTTTCTATCTGCCCATTGAAAGATACACTCCAAAATGTACATGTCATAAATTTAAAAAAATAAAAAAATAAAAAAATCAATTTTTAACAAATCGTAATACAAGAAATGGCTTGTGCTTACAATAGAGGTTTCATAATTAGTTGTCGTCAAGTTTACTAATTAACACTATTGCTAGGAACAAGATTGGGATGGAGGAGTGAATTGTTGATGAACCTACTAGTTTCCCTTTCAACAGCCATAACCTGCTGCTCGTACCACTTATCTTTTGAATGTGTACACTATTGAAAAAATGCCACCACCTTTGAGAGCTGAGGATAACTGGGAATCACTTCCCTTCCAGACTTCACCAAAATATGTCCAGAAGAATTCAAAGTTGTGTGAAGCACGAAGTGCATACGAAATATCTCAAGACTATTCTCTTCCTTTTTCTTTAAGTTTGAAGTTTGACAAAGATGAAATTTCTGGAAGCCTCTTCAATCAAACAGCTTGATTGTTCACCTATGCCTATATACCTTTTGGCCTGAGGAATTAAATTTGAGAGTCTCTTCAGATCTAGCATATGCAACCAGGCTTAAAAACAGACCAATTTCAAACAACTGTTCCCACACAAGCCAAACTTCCATTCAGTTGTGCGAAACAGTGGCCATATAGATCCGATGTTCTCTAAAAGGCAATAGAGGATCCCCTTGCAGCTAGGCACACACATATTCCATTCAGTTGTGTGAAACAGTGGCCATGTAGATCCAATGTTCTCTAAAAGGCAATAGAGGATCCACTTGCAGCTAGGCACACACATAATGGGAGGGTATATGAAAGATGAAAATCATTTAAGGACATTCACACTGCACAACAAAAGCTTGTAACTCATGAATACATAAAGAAACAAATGCAGGTGGGGCAATTTCAGAATGTCGAAGAAGACTCCAAGGACCACAGGAAATTCTATAAGGCAACCAGGATTGTAGCAGGAAAGCACAAGAAATCTGAAGGGCAATAACATCAGTGGCTTAAGAGGCTCTCAAGTCCGCAGCCCACTCTCCACTCCATTTAACTTAGCTGATTTAACTTATTGATTCACTTGGACTGATAGAACAATGGCTACACTACACCCAAGGGCATAAAACTGACTAGCAATAAACCACCTCTGCAAAGACTGACATTTGCATCACCTGGCAAGACAATGAACCATTCAGCAAAAATCACCTCACATGACAAAATATACTGCTGACTGAAAGATTGTCAAACCTCAATATGACCCAAATGCTGTCACAGACCAGGAATCCCTACTGCCAAAGAGAAATGTATGGGAGAGAAAGCTCATAAGAACAACATTCAAAACTCAATTGCACGACATATCATCAACAACAAAAACAGACCCCATTCTTCTTGTCACAGAGGACCCACAAAATGAATGACCAGTTTGGTATATGGCAAACCGTCTGGAACTGGAACTTAATAGGGCCAATTTCTGCCACTTGTTCCACATTAAATAAGCACAGCAGGAAGCAATGGAGAAATGGTTTATCCAGTTATTCAGTTATGAATAAAGCAAATATCTTTCATAAGAATAGAGAAATCTCCATTCTCACAATGAAGAAGAAACATTAAGGCTAACACTTCCTCAGGAAGCCACAGAAAGAACCAAACAAGGGCAGACAAAAAACAAACAAAAAACGAAAAACACACACCGGTATGAACAAAAGTGCCAGTCTCACACCTGTTCAGGGACCATCAACAGTAGTATGTGTATGATAGTGACTTAACTATCACAACTTCCCCACTGACTTCATCAGCTCCCTACAGTGGGTAAAAGCCAGTGACAAGCACCATCCTATGAACTGAGTTTCTGCTGCAATTCTGGAAGCAACGGGAAGACTCAGCCATACTACTGGCTAGCAACAGACCCCACAACAAAGACCCGACAAAGAAACAAAGAAAGACAGAAAGGGAAAAGAACAAGGAAAGACTAAGAACAAGTGGGCTTACAGGAAGCTCCCCACTTACATGACCCAAAACAAAATCATTCTGAAAATACCAAAAGCAGAAATTCCAAACAGGAATTTTTCTTTAAGAACCAACCCTCTAGTTCTCTTTAGAAGAACTTTTAAAGGGTAGCCTTTTGCCTTCAGAAAGACAATAAGACTGAACATCTGGAAGACAAAAAACTTCTTACAACTACGAAGTCTCAAGAATCTATAAAATTGACTATTGATAACCCCCAGCTTCACAGTCATTGAGATATTGGAATGAACATGAGGCATTCTAATCATTTCAATACGTGCATACTCTGGTTGAGAGCGTTTGTCAAAAATGTCACAGGATAAACCTTGA
>Ga0209611_10003419_pt1 | contig 27554 bp, 23 predicted proteins | sample S1TSphgellanicum_3_FD_187693 | JGI IMG/M metagenome (GOLD analysis project Ga0209611, IMG submission 187693) | Host-associated microbial communities from peat moss isolated from Minnesota, USA - S1T2_Fc - Sphagnum magellanicum MG (SPAdes) (version 2) | ecosystem: Host-associated > Plants > Peat...
TTCTCTCTCGGGACTCTCAAGTGGGAGTCCCAAAATCGCGCTGGTTGGGACTCCTGCGACTTTGGAGCCCCATAACTTTGCGAGTAGACCTCGGATCGAGATGCAGTCTAAAGCAAAGTTGTAGCTCTTTTTGAGAGCTTTCTAACGATATGTCGGACGCCCTCTGCAGCCAAATAAATTGAGTCAATTCCCAACTTTTTCTGGTCGGGAGTCAAATTGGCAATTTGATTACCGGCCCTTCTTTTGGCCATAACTTGTGTTTCAGATATCCAAATGAGCAATGCGAGCCCATTTTAGACATTTATGTTCTAAGAGCTTTCCAATGATATAAAGAACGTCACAAGCCATTGAGTTTTAACCCCTAAAATCGCTCTCTGAAGTTTCGGGAGTCCACCGGGACTCCATCTCCCAAAGTGAAAGTTGCCTTGGGAGTGTGAGGGTTCACTCCCTCATATTCCCTCACATTTTCTTCCACTCCCAGGAGTATGTGATGTGACTCTCAGGATTCCTTTTGGCCCACAACCTTGTAACCCCTTTGCCTTGATTGCGAACCCAAGGCTAGGGTTGCGACAGAAACAATGCCCTTTATTGAAATGAAGCCTAACCTTCCACTAAAATTGGGGAGACTAATTTGTCAAATTTGGGGAGCCTAGGGCCATTCAAAAGAACATGGGCCCAAAAGCCTTTCAAAAATTCCCAACATAGTCAAATTGAAAGTGGCAAGCTAATTTCAAAAAACCTAAAAGAAGGGAGAAACAACAAAGCAAAAAGGAAAGCCTCTGAACAAAACACCAAAAAGGACCCCAAATGTTACCTTGACATCCCCTAACCTCGGGAACGCACTAACATGATGGATTTCTTCATCCAAAACCTCTTACAAAAAGGATGAAAAAAAGGAACCAAAACTAAAAAAGACACCTAGGATCCTAATGTCATCAAGGGGGCAACAAAGACTAATTGGGAAGGTGAACCCATGAGGCAAGCTAGAAGGGGCCCAAATTGAACACTTGTGAAACTAAATGACCAACCTCATAAAAGCCAATTAAAAACAAAATGATTGAAGGCAAAGGGAACAACATGGGCAAGGCCTAGGATATGGGTGTCATTAACCAAAGAAGGGAGAATATAGGAAAAATAATGCAAAACACAAAAATGAACGAACACAAAAAAAAGTTTGGCAAAAAAGTCACTCTAACACATGCCCATAGATGAAAGGATGACAAACAAATCTCTCAAAGGGTAGTGATGACTAAAGAACAAAGGAAATTGAAGGGCCTAAAAGGAATGAATAAATGAGACAAACTATGCTTAAAGGACAAACTACAAATAAATGGGACATGTGTAAAAAAGTTGACCTAAAAGAGTCCATGGAAAGCTCCACATTTTTTGTGGTTTAATGATTGATTTGAAATATACTTATGATTTCTTGAATTTTTTCAAGCTCCTTGGTTTCATGAAGCAAATGTTGATGTTAATTTATTTCCAAACTTTTATAACCTTTTAGTCTCCTTGGATGTTGTGGATTTTGATGTCCATAGCCTTAATGCTTTTGATAATTAGTTTCTTTGTTTCAACTTTGATGTTATTGCAATTAATTGTAATGTATATTGAACATGTTGTTCACTAGTTTTTATTTCAATTTTTTGTAATGAAACATCCAACCCTTGATTAAAAGCATTGGAAGGTTGATTAAATAACAATACAATTAATATTGTGTTGTTGAATCAATTATAGGATCATGAATTCCATTCAACATTTTTATTGATGCAAGGCACCATCAAATAAAGGTTACATGTGATAAAGTTTTGTTATAAGCATTGAATGCTAGTCTTGGGAAAGGTATTGAAAGGCCTAATAGGTTGTAAATTCAAGAGGAATAAATGATGTTGATGTGCTTCAACTAAATATCAAATTTGGCTATTTTTAAATGCAAAATTCCTTCATTAGGGAGTGTTTTAAGTTTAGAATTGTTGATTTTAGGTACTTTATTTGGTGTCACAATCTATTGGTTTGATTATCTGGATTGGCAAGGATTATCAAAAAAATGGTGCATAGATGTTATGGAATGGTTTATAGATTGACATTAACCTCCTATCAATTGTTCCATTAATGATGTCATTACAACTTATAATAAATTAACTAGGCATAGTCCTATTGTTTGGTCTACTAATAAGCCATGTTTGTACCCATTGTTTTCAACTATCAAATCCAAGTGGAGAAGGGTTAATGATGTGTGATTGTTAATCAATTGAATTTTGAGTTTTTTAAGTTGAAAAAAAAATGTTATCCACCAAAACTAATAAAAGTGTTGGAATCCCTCACATGAAAGAAGCTTTTGTTCCATGAAAGTATGCCATGGAAGTTAAAAGTCCTAGAAATTTAACCTTTTATTAGAAGTTAGTTTATGCCCTCTTTATTTTGATCCTTGTTTTGATTTTTTTTCTTGTTTTCCTTTTTTTTCATTTACTATCATTTTTTAATTTTTGTTTCATTTGCAGTTTTGAGGTTTTTTTTTATTATCTTTTATTTTTGCAAGTATAATTTCACTCATAAATACTTGAGAAATAAAGGTTTGTAATATATTAAAAATGTAAAAAATTAAAAAATTGTCCCAAGATTTAAACACATCCCCACAAATGTGAAAGAATGAATTCTAACACTTTTAAGTGGTTTTTCATTTTGGGAGTTGGAATCTCAAGGTGATTTAAATATTTAGACCAAGATTTAAAAGGATCCAAACCTTGTCTAAATTGAACTTTTTTTTATATTAAAATAATCTTGAAAAATAAATGTTTAAAATGAGGTCTCATTCCTTCTCGATTTGATAATTTGAAACACAAGTGAAACTAATATTTTGATTTGCAATCATTAAAATATTCGATAAAAAGGTCAAATTGCTATCGATTAGAGTAGGAAATACTTTGTTAAGTATTCTTTTTAGGGTTATAAAGTTTTTCTTGAAATCTCATAAATCAAAATCTATATGAGGAATTTATGAATATTCAAAATAGCTAGACTTGTAATTTTGTAGTTTTGAAATTTCTTGGAGACTTTGTTTGTTTAAAAATTTATACCAATTCAATGTAGTCTTTGTTACCATGTTTATAATATAGTCTAACTAGGAGAATGATGACTCTTTGCAAATTTAGGTTGTGATTAATCATTGGAATGTGTCTTCTCTTAATTTACACAAAATCAATTTTAAGTACTTAAAATGTTTGGTCATGTAGAATCAAGGATTAGAATTTTTTTATAATTAAATTTCAATTTTTTAAAATTTTTAAAAATGAAAAAAAAAATGAAGAAAGAAATTTAGCTAGTTGGGAAACTCAAACAAGTTATAACCTTCCATCCAGAAGTTGTTATTCATCCTCGACTCCGCATTCACCAAGCATAAACTCTTGCCCTTCATTTCCCTATGCATTCATTATCTGGACATGATGTTGAACATGAGTTTTCATCCATTCAGAAGGGGATTATGTATTAAGCAACCCGCTAGAGGAGCCGGATTACCACACATAGTTGAGGCACCAATGTTTGAAACCGTAGACCTTTTAAGGACAGTGAAAGCTTTAATTTTATTAAAATTCGGCACAAGTTATATAAATAATTTTTCAAAAGTTCGACAAAATGAAAAATAATTTGATTTATGTCGAACCTGACAGTAGAAACTTTGATTTAATTAAACTTCAGCACAAATTATAAATAATTTCTTAAAAGTTCGACAAAACAAAAAATAATTTAATTTATGCCGAAATGGTAACGGTGCTATGGTATTACACCTTTCCAAATGCCGAGAAAGGTTACATGCACTACTAAAGCTGCCCTCCAGGCTCCAGCCACACTGAAAGATTTCGAGCCTGTATGTACCAGTGCAAGGCGGGTATTTGATTTCGGTAATACCCGCCCGTTCCCGGTATTTGAAACAATTCAGAATCAGAGGAGCCGTTGACTCCAGGCGTTTTGAAATTTTCAGGATCAAAAGAATTTTGCCGGTTTCGGGTATTTCAAACCCTTCAAAGAACCTCCGGGTTTCGTGAAAGAACTGTCAAAGACAGGCAGTTCCAGGCAGGTATTTGATTTTTTTTCAAAAACATTTGGGAACCGTGGTTATATATCAAAACCCGGTACTTGATTTTTTGAGAACCATGGTAATATATCAAAACTCAGTATTTGATTTTTTGAGAACCAAGGTTAATATAAAATAAAGGGGGGTTTTAAAAACCTGTGGTTATGTATGAACCCCGGGTGTTTGATTTTTTGCTAACCGCGGCTATGAATCTTTATGCCCGGATTGATACCGGCGGGGTTTCGGTGCCATTTCAAATACCCGCCCCCACTCTGGTCTGGACTACGTGTGCAGTGGCAGGGCAGCGCAGCGACGAGGAGACGGAGAAGGCAAACGGTAATTTGTGGCGTTGCGTTGTTTGAGAAAGAAAATTCAGTGCTCCCGACTTCGAGATTGCCGCTGGAGACTCGCGCTGAGGTGTTTTCTCCGTGATCTGTACTGCGGTGTTTTCTGATAGAAAAACTGCACGGATGATCATGGCGCCACTGATGCTTGTGACGATCCTGCAGTTCTTTTGTGATCTCCAAAACCTGCAGGAGTCCTATCCTCCTCCTCCTCCTCCTCATGAGCGCTGCTGTCTGTGATCATGTCGAATCTCACTCGGTTCTTTTGTCAAACTCTGTGGCAAGTAGAGGAAAATCAGGTAGAGTACTCGCAAATTTCTCAAAGTGTTCCATTCTTGGACTCGCAATTCTTGTGTGCTGCACCGATATTCCCTTGGCATTAGTATTGAACTAGAAGCTAGCGCAATTTTTCCGGCGGCTTCACATACCTGTCTATAGATCTGTAGATCTCTCGATCTCTCTCTCTCTCTCTCTCGATCTCTTTTTGTCTCTGTCTCTCGTAGAAAGGAAAGAAGCTTACCGTGGGATAGAAAAAACCGTCGAGGATCGAGAAGATTTGAAGACGCAGCTGCTGATGATCACCTTGTCGTTCAACGCGATCAGAACATAGACTCTCTCCTGCAGCACGAAGTCCTGGTCATAAAACTTCTCCAGCTATCTGCTATCAAACTAATTCAAGAGCTTGTCACTTTGTGCGTGCGTCAATGACCCGAGGCCTGCATGGCGATCAGCACTCTTGAACTAGATTCAACAAGGAGGAGATGTTGTTACCAGGAACAGCGTAATTGTGTGCAGTGCGTCTCTCTCTACTGCATTGTACAAAGGTGCGATAGGTAGGTAGCCTGCTGCAGAATCGGTTGGTTCCTCATGAATGGCTCGCTGCAGCTGCAACGGTACGTCGACCAGAAGCAAATGGGATCGACCAAATGGCGGCAGGCAATCTGCATGGTCGTCGGACTCCTGAGCGCAATGGGTCTGCTGCAGCTGGTGAATCCATCGCCGGAACTGCTGCACATGCAGAACTTGTTATACGGTTGCGATTTCGAGCAAGATCCAAGTCTGCGAACAATGACGTTCTGTGACACATCCCTTCCTGACGAAGTTCGCGTGAGAGATTTGGTCTCGCGACTGACGATGGCAGAGAAGATCAAACAGCTCGTCAACAACGCAGCGGCTGTTCCCAGACTTGGGATCCCCAGCTATACTTGGTGGCAAGAAGGTTTGCATGGCGTGGCGCATGTGTCTTTCGGAGGTCCTGTTCCGCAGGCCACCAGCTTCCCTCTGCCTATCTTGACGGCGGCTTCCTTCAACAGAACCCTGTGGAACCGGATCGGCCAGGTAACATCATGCACTACTGCTCAAGCTCTCAGCTCTTGCATCATCTTTGAGACCGCGCATCATGAAAGGAATCAGGATCGTCATCTAATGTGTCTGCAATAACAATGTGCAGGCAGTGTCAACGGAAGCACGGGCTTTCTTCAACGTCGGAAGAGGTGGATTGACGTACTGGTCTCCGGTGATCAACATAGTGAGAGATCCTAGATGGGGGAGGGTACAAGAAACCGCTGGAGAAGATCCAGCTCTCACAAGCTCCTACGCAACGCACTTCATCAGAGGCATGCAAGAGGGAGATCTGCAGTCCAGCAGCAGCAGCAGCTATGATGCGGCAGCGCGGTCGACTGCAACTTCTTCTTCTTCACCACCCATGAATCACCACCAGGTGATTGTTGCGGACGGCGGTGCCGCGCCGGCAGGAGGTCCTAGGAGGATGAAGGTTTCAGCCTGTTGCAAGCATTTCACAGCCTACGATCTGGATAACTGGAAGGGCAGAGACCGGTTTCATTTGAATGCCAAGGTAATGTTGCATGATGATGCTGCAGCTTCTCCTCCACGCAGCAGCACTTGGTCGCTGCTCATGTACTCGAAGAAACTCGCAGCTGTGGATCTTGATTGAGTTTTGTAGAGAAATGATGTATAATTCTCTAGCTTCTTTCTTAAGAAACAAAGCTGCGAGCTCAGGACATGATTCTAGATTTTTGTACAAGACATTAGGTACTCGATCGGAGTCGAACCCATGGGCCACAACTCGCTGGATCAGCTGCAGGATGTACCAGACGTTGCTTTGCAGCTCAAGGAAATTCTTGGCTTGTTTGTTGAACGTTCTATGGCGGCGTTGAATGATGTTTGGGTTGCTTTGATATAAGCTGCTGCAGGTCACCATACAAGATCTGGAAGACACGTACAATCCGCCTTTCAGGAGTTGCGTTGAAGACGGCAGATCCAGCAGCCTGATGTGCTCCTACAATCGAGTGAATGGGGTCCCGACGTGTGCTGATTACAACTTCCTCACAGAAATTGTTCGGAATACTTGGGGTCTAGATGGGTATGCGTACAACATGCATGATTCACAGATTGTCACATTTGCAGCTCAATCCCTTGTTGTGAATTTCCCTTGAGAGGTTCAAAGACCATTCAAATAGCTGGTGGGTATGTTCGTTCCATAACGTAGGTATAATATATATCGCATGGATCTACAGTGAACTTGCAAATGCTGCTTGTGACGAAACCTGATATGTGTGTGGGCGAGCTCGTTGGGCCTGCAGGTACATTGTTTCTGACTGTGATGCAGTGAAGGTCATGCACGAGTCGATTGATTACGCTTTCACCGCTGAGGACGCTGTGGCTGACGCACTGAACGCAGGTTTGGATCTCAATTGTGGGTCGTACCTTTCAACCTACACTCAATCGGCAATCGGCGTGGGCAAAGTGAATTCGTCGCGCATAGACGCAGCGCTTTACAATCTGTTCTTGGTGCGCATGCGACTCGGGATGTTTGACGGACCGACAAATCAGACATATGGGTCATTGGGTCCAGGGGACGTTTGTTCTGATGCGCATCAGGAGCTTGCTGTGGAAGCTGCAAGGCAGGGTATTGTTCTTTTGAAGAATAGAAACCAAACCCTTCCCTTGAGTCGCGGGGGACAGACGACGTTGGCAGTAATTGGTCCCAATGCGAATGCGTCGCACGTAATGCTTGGGAACTACGCAGGTATGCCATCTGTTTCAAGCTCCCCTCAGCCGGTGCTGTAAGAATGTGCGTGGATCTCCCGGATCGAAAAGGGAATGTAACTTCTTATCCCAGATGGTGTTGATTCCTAAACCCTAAACCCTAAATGCAGGCGTTCCTTGTAAGTACATTACGCCTCTCCAGGGACTGGTACTGTTAGGAATTGGAGACTACGACAAGGTTCATTATGCACCAGGATGTCTAGATACTGCTTGTGCGGATGTTGATCACATTCCGCATGCCACAGAAGCAGCATCGAGAGCAGATGCTGTCGTTCTCGTAGTTGGGCTCACCCAGGAACAGGAAGCAGAATCTCACGACAGAAAGACCTTACTCCTACCTGGTCACCAACAGGATTTGATCTCAGCTGTCGCGGGGAGTGTCCTACCTGGTCGCCCTGTGGTTCTTGTGGTCATGTCTGGAGGACCTGTAGACATATCCTTTGCAAAGGCGGACAGCCGCATTCAAAGCATTCTGTGGGTGGGCTATCCTGGGCAGGCCGGAGGCCAAGCAATAACTGAGATCATCTTTGGCGACCATAATCCAGGTATGAAAGTGTCTCTCATTATAGATTGCAGCAGCAATGTGGAGGATTTTACTGTCATGTCTGGATACCTCCTGCATTAGGGTTTACAGCTTTGTGAAGAATTACATCAGTGTACATGTGTACCTTTTGAATGCAGAATGTTCGCAGCTTGTTAGCAGGACCCATTTTGAGATTGCCAAGTGATTCTTATGATTTTGCATGGTGAATCTACATGTGCAGGAGGTAGGCTACCTGTTTCATGGTATCCAGAGAAGTACACACACATTGACATGGCAGATATGCGAATGCGGCCAGACAATTCTTCAGGTTACCCAGGCCGAACCTATCGGTTCCACACTGGACCAATGATCTATCCATTTGGGTATGGCTTAAGCTACACAACCTTTGCACACCAATTTGCGTCAGCGCCATCTGCTGTGACTGTACCCACCTTGCAGGAGCAAATGTGTGGTTCTGATGGGGGCTCAAGTGGCAAGCTTCTGTGCTCTGAGAAGGACAGAGGTATGGATTCACTCAAGTTCCATCTTTGTCATTTGGGACCAATTGCCATTTCAGTGAAGAATGGAGCACTCTGGCATGGTCCCCAATTTGCCACCACAATGTTCATAAGATTTTACCTCTGTTCTTAAGGGTTATGAGGGCAGAAATGTCCAAACCTGATCGCCCATATTCGATGTGATATTTTATGTTGATCTTGGAATAGGAACATACTGGTTGTGGAGATTCTGCATAGGAACAGGTCCTTGTAAAACCTAAAAGTCATCATTGTGGGAAAAGTTCAGAAACAAAAAGAATACAGTGCTGTGAGCAGGAAAAATCTGCACTTATTCTCCTGAAGTCCATGGCTAGAAATCAGGCATGATAAGGCTAAAGCTTGGGTGGGAATGGTTGCTACTTTCTCTTGGAGGACAGGAACCTGTAAGAACTCCATGTTTACAGTCAGCGTTATAGTGCAAAACTTGGGCGACAGGGGTGGGAATCACCAAGTGCTTCTATTCTCATCACCTCCTCGAGCAGGAGTCAATGGTGCTCCGTTAAAGCAGCTGCTGGATTTCCAAAGTGTGTACCTGAGTCCAGGGGCACAGCGTGAACTGGTCTTCAGCATTGATCCTTGCAGACATCTCAGTAGAGTGAAGGAGGATGGCAGTCACATGCTGGATGCAGGTGCACACATCTTCAGAGTTGGAGCCATCAAACACTCGGTGGTCTTTCTTTGAGTGCTGATTATTCTACAGCAACCAGTACTATTATTGTGCCTATTTTAATGCCTAGAACAGTGAGCATTGTCCACACATTTTTTAAAAAATCCCTTCAATCATTAGGACTCTAAGTCTCTCATCAAGGAGACAAGGACTAATTTTACAGTGAGCAACTGACTGAGCAGTGCAAAATATTCATTTGGCAACAGCAAGAGATTCAAACAATTTTCTCATCCATTGTTTGCAGCAGTGGTGAGAAAGAAAAAATTTACATTCCAATTAGGATTCTCATCTGGAAGGTTGTCAAATCATGCTCCCATTCAAAATACCTGCATTGTAGCCTCATTTGTGCAAAGGATTCATTACTGGTGTCCAGAATTGCCCTGGGACTTCTTTTGTATATACAAACCTTCTGTACATCTGTACCAAGAACTTGATGGCCATTAAAGCCACAACAATCATTTGTTTATGAATCAAATTCCAACTTCATCACAGTTTCAAAGATGAGCCCAAGTTGATCTTCTCTCCTTGTTTGTGGCCATTGTGTGTGCAACAAGAGTTTCCTCTCCTCTTCATGAGTTTCTGCTGTCCCTGACATCTTCACCTGTTCATGTGACAGTGTAGAATGAAAATGGACCTGTTAGTGAGGGCAACCGAAAGCCTTTGGGACTCATCTTTACTTGGCATTTCCAATGCTTCACAGAGTTGAGATCAGACTGCTCTGATCTCAAATCAGTTTCTTTACTGCTCAATTTCTCACCTGTAGTGTCAGTAAAAGATGAGTCCCAAGCTTCTCAAACTCCAGATTGTAACTTCCCTTTGCATCTTGCCATAGCTGTACTAGATCTGCCCCTTTATCTGTGTTCAAACCCTCAGAGATGTTCCGCCTCCCAAGTGAAGATTGGGTGACCAAGCAGTTTCTCCAAGCTCAGATGTTTACATGTCAGAATTCTAGTCTGACTTCAGTGCACTGCAGGAGAGCTAATATTCTTGGACAGGCAAGCACCAGTTCCTTGGAGTTCATTGACATTGGAAATCAGTAACTGCAAGCTCAAGAATTTATTTTTCTTCCTCTTCACAATTCAGGAATCATGTGGTGTCAAGGCCTGAGGCATAAACCACCAGGTGCACACAGCTCACGCATCCAAAATGGATAACAAGCAAGCTGTTTGTAGAAATCATTTTTTTTCCTTCCCATTTCAATGTACAGATCTGAGGCTTTCCTGTTTAGGCCTGCCATTCTTTGAATTTTGCTCTCAGGTCTGTCCTCCAGATCCACAACAATGTCTGGAGACAAAAGGCTTTCACTTTCCAAATGTGCATAAGAGCTGGATGGATATGGCAGGCTCATGTTTGGAAAAAGAATATTTCAGACTTCAGCAGCAAATGTAGGATTGAATGTAAATGTGGCTTTCACATCTAAAGTGTTCATACTGCTGCAGGGTCTACAGGGCAGAAAGCTCCAAGTTCCTTGAGAAACATCCAACAGCATGACAGAGTTAGATCCTGACTTTGAGACAAAAATGAGGTCTCCTTGACCAGCACAGATTAACGGTGTATTTCTTGGATCTGGTCCATCTCTGTGGAAGAAGCATTCAATCACAGCACCCTGCAGGTGCATGTTCTCAATCTTTCTCCACTTTGTTCTGCTTTTGTTGAGTTCCATAATCTCCAGGCTCCCAGAATTGGCAATGGTACCCACAATCAGAATGTGCCCATACCTCTCCACAAGAGTTGGGCTGCGAAAAATGGGAGGCAAGATGGGAAGAACATTCTTCCACACCTTATGCAATTCATCATATGCTCGCACTTGGTTTGTGCAACATTCCACATAATGAAAGCTTCGATCCCAGAAGGTACATTGCTTTTGAACACCATAGACCTCATGGGGCAAATCCCCACCAAGCTTCCATGCTTGAGTTGATGAATCATACAAATATGTTCTCATGTGTCCTTCTTCTCCAAACATCAGAAGATGCCCAGCCAAAATCAGCTTGTAAGATCTTGAGCTTCTATCCACATGCATTCCACAAACTGATGGGGGCTTCGAACGTCTGTTTTGGGGGAAAGGTGGGAGCTGTCTCCATGTGTTGGCTAAAGGGTTCACAACTATAAATTTCACATCTTTCTCAGGAGTTGTGAATCCTATCATGAAGCAAAGCAACCCCCCATTTGCTGCAATCAGGTCTATGTCACCCCACGGTTTCCAAAGATGAAGCTGAGGCAAGCTTGGCCTCAAGTTGCAGAGAGGAAGATGATACCACTTGCTCAAACTTGGACTGTAAGTTGCAAGCATAGCACTACTTTGCTTAACAAATGGAAACACCAGGTAAGGTCTCTCCTCGACCTTACTAGGATTTACTACCCTTGCTCTGCTGCAAATCAAGGAGTTCCATTTCTTGCACACACATCTCATCAAACAGATCACAGGAACTGGTAGGTTCTCCAGCAAGATATCTTCCAGCACTTGATTCCATACTGTTTCACTAATGTTCATGGCTTTTGCAACTCTTCAGATCTCTGGCTGGTGGTTACATTGATGTCTTCAGAAATTTGGATACTAGGAAAGGTACAACTCCTAACACTTATTTCTCATAGACGATAAGCATTTTGATGTTGTAAATCTCAACTATTTGCTCACAAATATGGAGTTCAAGATTTCAGATGGTGAAGCAAAATGCATCACAATGTGATGAGCAAATTTGTGGATTTCTCTCTCTCTCTCTCTCTCTTTGTCTCTGTGCAAGTCTCATTCTTTTTGCAACCTGCCACATGACATTCAATTCATTATGAAGTTTGTCATAGATTTTGGATATCTCTAGTACTGCAACCTTATCATGTGCAAGTTGTTACTACCCACATCATGGATTTCCCATTTGTCCATCATAAAGTTCTGAATTCCTTTTTCTTTGATGTTTCATCAATGATGAACTTGAATTACAAATTGCCAAGCAGACATGGGTTGCAATTGGCCTTCTTCCTATACTATGTCAGGTTTGATCTCTTCTTCCATTTGTAATTTTGCAATTGTTCTTGAAATTCTGAAATCATTTTTGTTTTCATGTTTTGCAATCCAATGTTTTGATCCTAAAAGCATAAAATTCCAATTTCCAAGCACATGTGGGGTGCCTTGATATTCTTACATTTTGTAAGGTTTCAAGCTCTTCCCATCTATGAGAGATCTTGAAGGTGTGTTTTTCTGGATGCTGCCTGTTAATTCACTCAACCCCTTCCCAAATTGAAAACTTAGGGTTACTTCTTCCTTGTCAAATGTGGTCATTTTTCTTAACCCCTAGAATGGGAGCAATGCCTTTCACTTGACCCAGGACCTTACCCAGGTTTGACCCCTCTAGGCACACCACATGATTGAATCAGAGCAACACTCGTATGTCACCTTTCCCTGGGTTAGAACCCTAGGTATCCACATCATTTTATGATTTTCCACAACCAATTGTAAGCCATATAATAACTAGGCTAAGTTTCTTAGGTAACATTGAGCATGGCCTGGTAGTGATGAATTGAATCTGCAACCCTTTGCAAGAAGGCAAACCAAGAGACCCAACTACTTGGACTATTGGCTTGATGTTTCTGTTTGGCAAGTTTGAAAAGCAAGAGGGGTAGTTTCATTTTAGAAACAAGCCTATGTTGTCTTCCCACAACTAAACCTAATTTAAGAGAACCAAAAGGCTTAATCCTGTATGGCCATTAGCCAACATACTTTTAGATTAATCCAATTAGGACAAGGTCAAATTTTCTCATCCTTTGATCATGAAGTTCATTGGTGATTTTTCCAAATTATATTGATGTATTGAACAACTCCTAATTATGTAGGAAAACTCTACATAAATTATAGGCAACTAAGTCCTTTAATGCTATCATTTTGCTTGCTTGTCAACTATGAGCTGACAGATTTGGTTAGCGTTAATTAGCTTCTAAACCCTATTTCCATTCAGATTGTTAAGGAAAATAGTTGTCAAAGGGAGTTCATAAAATTGAAATCTGTTGTCCAATCTGTTGTTATGTGCCAGGGATGTCCAACAAACATTTGGGTTAGTCTTGAAAGTAGCCTTCAATATATGCATTCATTGATATTTCAACTACTTCAGATCATTCCAATATCTGATCAGCATAGCTCTGCCATAGCCTCTAAGCTTTTGCAGGGCTGCAAACTTCAGGGAGCACTAATTGCCCCTCTTATTTGCAACTGATAAGCTTGGTAATGCTTCACCATCTGAATGATCTCAATGCAATTTGATATTGTGGTGGAATTGTCTCCTTGCATAATTGTTTCTGTTTTTGTTGGCTGTGAAAGGAATCCTTGTACTGTATTTGAAAGATTTTAAGGAATCTCCCCTATTGGCTTCTTGAGGGGTAATGGGCACAGTATTATGGTTCCTCTAGGACCAGGCAATCTGCTACGGGTGACTGGCAACTTGAAAAGTGTTGAAGATTTCTACTTGTCAAAAAGGGTGTCTTTTAGGACATGCTGTATAGAGCGTGTATATGTTGGTTGCCACAATTGAAATATGCAATGAGAACCAAGTGAAGAAAAATGAGTGCATGGTTGCAATATGTGATGCAATAATTTTTATTTGTTTTGCTTTTCATTTCTGCTAATTCGTGGCTGTGAAGAATGGTGAAAAAAAATTCTAGCTGTCTGCATCTTTCGGAGCTTTTTAATGAAATGGTTTGCTCTTTGTGGATCCCAGGGACCTTCACAGCCATATCGTTGCACTATCTGAGAAGCCTCTATGATCCAATAAATCCCCTTCTCAGTTTGTATAATTTTCAAGACTCACTTGTGCAGCAGAGCCTACATTATGCAAGTGGGAAATTGGCTTCACAACTCTTAGCTATAATACCAATCCTAGTAACAGGCAAATCAAGAGTGCTGAAACCCATGGGGATTGATTTGGAGATATATGAAGCTGGTTGGATTTACCTGAGGTATGATTGATCATGTACCTGTTTGTTCTTCAGAACTGTGATGTATAATGCTAGAGCACACTGTGTATCGCCTGATGCATAGTGCACACATTTGACGCAATGTCCAATTTTTTTGCAGATATTTTGTATCATGGGTTTAGTTTAGGGCTTGAAAATTGGAGCAAGTAATGTAAACTAATGTGATTGGGAGCTTCCACAGACAACAAAAAAACAGCATTGGAATATTGCAGTAGCAAATATGTGGAGTATTCTTGTCAGCTCATCATTACCTACACCCACTTTCGGGAGCCGATGAAGTCGGTTGGTAGTTAGTACCCAATGGCAGCTTGTCACTGCTACTCTAAGTGAAGGTGATGATGTCCTCTGACACTTTGTGAGTGACTCTCATAAGTTTGCAGCTGCACTCATTGTTGTCAGTTTACCTTTCAAATTGTTGTTGTGGAGATTTCTCTGCAATCTCAATTCTCATGGATATATTGTATGTCAGCTTTCAAGCTGAGGATGCGTAACTGTATATTATGCTAAAACTTAGTGTTCAAAAGTAGAACCATTGACCACCTTCAAAGGAATGTTATAAAGTTCACATAATTGGTGCTGGCACAAAAGAGGGAAAAAACAATATCTATGGCTATGGGTGGCAATTTTGTCCCCATGTGCAACTTTTCTTCAAACACAAGTTCAAACAAATGGGCAATATTTGAGGTCACATCTGTGTATGGTGAAAGGAATCCTAGTGAAGCAATGCTTGTGCAATTGATTAGTGTGTACAAAGGCATATGGACAAATAATGGCTTTGCCCAATTCTAAGTGAGAGAGGAGTACATTTTTGGTTTATTCAACTTTTCCATAAATTATCAATCAAAAGCATGGACTTCTAGTTTGAAACCCTTCATATTGCGCTATATGTTCCTTCAACATGTTGCAACCAAATTAAATTTCGTTCAACCAACTTTTGGAATTAGTTTTATTCTGTTTGTGTTGAGTCATCTGTGCAATTTAGTATTGGCCCAATTAAAGCAAATAGCTTTTGTAAAACATGATCACACAAATGTCAAGACTTGCTGGTATAAATTTGGCCTTGTTTGGAATTGAATTATCACTTGCAACTAAGCAAAATTTGGAAGCAGAAAAGTGATAAAAAGTTTAGCTATATTGGCAAGTATCAATGTTCATTTTGATATTCAAGGGATTAAATATCCTCTATATTAAGTGGTTGATTAGGATTGAATATGTTTTATTTGCTTGAAATGCCATGGAAAATTACAATACATTTTCTTTTGTTCCAAATTATTTGAATCAAAAAAATGACATTCTAACATCATTAAATTAATATGGATTGTGTCACATAACTAATGCCAAATTCCAACTCATACGTTATGCACCACAAGGGATCAATGTCCAAATAATTCACTAACACACAACCATCTTAAACATACTAGGTAATGTGCATTGGATGTAAACAATTTTGATTAAAATGATGAACAAAAAAGGTCAATAACATTGAAGCAACAACATATATATGATATGTGTCTAGACTAGTGCTTTACATGTAAATCGTGACACCAGGATTTTTTGGCAATTGAACCAAATGTGTTACAAAGTGGTCTAACGTCTAAAACCACCCAAAATGGTTGTTCTATTGATACCATAAAAACATTTTCAACCTATCACCCCAACTTATATGGAAAAACCTAATGTAACACAAATAGGTGTAACGTTTTTAATGACTTCAAAAAATTCTTTTTCATGCCTTGGAAAAGTGTTTAAAATCCCCACCCATGAAAAGAGTGGACAAATTAACCAAATACATTGCAAATAAATTTGAAGTTTTGAAATGATAGACAAAAGGAAATTTATCATAAACACAATCACTTGAGTCAAAAGGTAGTCAAGTCACAATGAAAAGTCCATACAATTTTAAATAAGTTTATGTATTTTCATTTGAAAACCACAGTAAGTTGTGATAAATGATTAATATGATTGTTAGGTAATTCAAATTAAATATTCATGTAATTTAATTTTAGGTTTTGGTTTGAATTAAAGGCTTTTGAAATTGTGAAACTACATTAAATGATGTCCATTTAATTAATGGCCCGTTAAATGCTTTAAATACAAACTTGTTGAGGACCCAAAAACATTAAATGATATGTAATTACAAGCCACACTAAAAAAGTCCCTCAATACTTCTTTTTTTAATGTGTAATTTGAATATTTTAAAAGTACATTTGAGATTTCAAAATGTATGAATTTCAAAATTCCTTTACCACTTGGCAATGGGGTATGATGTAAATGGTATGTAAAACAAAGTTGTAGTTTACAATTTAAAAAACAATGAACCATGATGGTATGAACATTTGATCATTTTCAATCATTTTTTAAATGTGACAAAAAAACACATGCACATTTCCAAAATTTAATCTATTTTCAACATGCATCCATTTTCAAAAACAATTTATTTTTAACACTGGTCATCACATGCCTTACATGAGATATTGGGCCAATGCCTAACATAGTTTAACAACAAGTTACAATAAATTTCATTAAAAAAAATTATTTTGTGAAATTTGGATTCTAGGGTAAGAAAACCACATAGGCATTGGATTTAGTAATCTTATTGCTCCTCTAATTCATAGAAAACCAATAAACAAACAAAATGTGTCACAAAATTAACTAATATTTTGAATAAATCTAATCAAATTATTGCCAAGTTTTTAGTATCTCTTTAAAAGACCATGGATTAAAATAAATTATTTCAAATATTCAAAATGTGTTCCAATTGTTTCAATGATTTGTGCAACATCAACATAATTTTTCCATTTTTTAATGTCCTCCAAGCGTACAAAGTAGTACACAATAATAATTTATAAGGCTTTTTTTTTTTCTAGTTTTCAATTGGTGCATAAACCTAACTAATTCAAAACATGTGACAAGATGTTTATGGGCAAAAGTTTTAGTGTTAAATCTATCTATGAAGAAAGGTAATTTGTTTCATAATGGAAGTTTGTTTTGTTTTGTAGTTATGAGATCCACCGAACCAGGATGCTTCAGATCATGTTCTTGGTGTGTTTGGAAAGCTCCCAATGAGGTGTGCATGGGCTTGGTTCCATGACGCTTGGACTTGCACTGCAAAAGGTCTTGAATATTGAATGATTTCTTCACTGAAAACTGAATTAAATCGTAGCTGAAATTTTTGAAGGAATTGGAATGTGCCTTTGGTGTTCTTGGAAAGATCTTGATGAGCAGGATTTAATGAAACTTATTTGGTAAGATTTGGATTCAGAATAAGGGAGATATTGATTTTTAAGTGATTTCTGCCGTCGAAAATTCAAATAAATTCCAAAAAACCAGGTTTCGGAAGGAAAAATCAGTTGAGGACGTGGTAACACTTGGGCCAATGGCACAGGCCACACTAGCATGATTAATGTGTACCAAGGAAGACACATTTGACAAGGACTTTGGCAAGCTTAGAATGAAAACTTTCATGTTCATGTACCTTCAACATTCAACACAACATACTCAAAAGGTACCTTGATACCACACAAATCAATCTAAAGGCCTTACCATCAAATGATGTAAATCTTCATGTCATGCAAGGAAAAATGTGAACTCCTCATCATAAAACTTTCATCTACATAATACCATAACCATCCTTCATGAGAATCTTAAAGCTTTAATTTGTTGTTAGGTCATGAGTTACAACCTATTCATTAATGACCTACTAATTAACACAAGCTACCACTTTGGGCTCTTGTTTGCCCAACGATTCTATAACCTTTTGTTACTTGGATGAAAGTTTCATAATCACTCTTTACATGGATGAAAATAAGGCATTTCAATTTTCACAAAATATGGTTATGTTTTGCATGCTTTTGAACATGACCTACTTTCCATAACTTCCATAATGGCAATAATGCACATGACTAAATCATGTTATTTTTTGGAAATAGTTATGATTTATGATTACATTGTGAAATAAACATGTTTGGTGGAATAGAGTGTACATTAAGGTTTGACATGCCCATTATTAAACAAACGTCAATAATCAAACATTTATTCATATGTTTTTCATTCCTTGTGTTTTTATAATGATCTTCATGGCTATGGGTGCATCAAGTGGAGGTTTACAATATCTCTTTGAACTTTCAAAACAATTGAACAAAGAAGGGAAAAAAAAAGTATGAATATGTCTATAGAGCAAAATGCTTGAAAAAAATGCATTAGACCCTCTTATTTTCAAATTCCATATTTTTTCATTTCTTGTCCATTTTGATAGGGGTGTGTCAAGAGTTCTCCCTCTTTGAACTGTAGAAGCAACTGACCTATGTTCAAAAATCTTAAGCTCCAAATATTTTCCTTGCCAAATTAACCATCTATCACGCCAAACCAAGTACTACTTCCAAACACCCTACCTTCCCCACTTTTTGTCCATTTTGAGTGTTCTTCATGGTGATGGGTGTGCCAAGTGAAAGTTCACAATTCATCTTTGAACTTGAAGAGCAACTTAACTATGTTCAAGGATTTTAATTTCTCTAAAATTTTAAGTGTTTGGATATCAACCTATCTACCCTAGCTCTCTTAATATGATGCTAACAAAATAGGCATACCAATTTGTTGAGAAAGAATACATGTTTGTTGTCATTAAAATCTACATATATTAGTTTCGGCTTCCAAATAAAGCCTCATGCTTCTTCACTACCTTTCCATTTGAACAAGTAGTTTATCACTTGACGACTCTATCTTTTATGGCATGGCAAATTTCAAACTAAAAACTTCCCTTATTGGATCTAGAACCTTTCATTAGAAGCATGCATTTTTATGAAATATGCCCATTCATCATATGCACACATAACAATCAAAATGTCACTTGCACATTGGGTCAAGTTCAAGCCACAATTTTATCCCCAAATCCTACACCAATGCACAATCTATTTCCTATGGACAAAACCAATAAAACCTTCACAAATTCATGACAAAGACAATATATGCATAACAAAACTCACAAATTGGACGTGTGAAAATTGTAGCATTGTCAAAACAATTCCATGCCTTTTAACTCTCACCCAAACCATAGAGACCTCCATTTTGTCAAATAAAGTTAATAAAATCAACAAGGGACAACTACTTTCCCCTAATTCAATTCAAATATTTAAAATTTTTATGTCCTATAATTGAAGAACTTTTACAAGTGTTTTCCTAAGTGGGCCAAGCAGCCATATATTCTTAACTTTATTTGTGGTCTTGTGAATGTCAATTTAAAATGCAAATTGACGGTTCATAAAAGCTTTTGAAAAGTGAATCAACAATCAAAAACCAATCATGCTTGGAAATACGGCCTGGTAATGGAATGGGCCCATTCCACAGTATAGAAAACCCATTGAGAATCCGTATTTTACTACTTCCCAATTTGAAGTGTAGGGTACCCTACCATTCTTGATGGAGAATGTGTACCAAAACTAGCCAACTTAAAGGGCAAAGAGGGGCCAAGTCCCAACTTAAAAGCTGGATTTGGGCCCACTTAGCACCAATTGTTATATGAAGATTTTTTGTTCACCATTTGGTTTGCTGTAGGTGTGTGTGTTAACCCTTAATTGAGAAAGGGCACAAAAGTAGCCAACTAAAGGGGGCAAATAAAAGCTTCAAAAGTGGACTTGTGGTCCTCCTAATCTTTTTGGAGTGCAACATGTTTGGAGTCCATTGGTTCCTCTCCCTTTTCCACCCCACCCCACCCCCCCACACCCCCACCCGCCCCATTGGATTAGAACACCGAATGCCCAAAAATATACCTAGTGGGCACACACACATTGTTAAGGTTGTGTGAAGATCTGACTATTTAATAATTTTACATTTTCAAGTTTGGTATGCAAAATGCACAATTCTTAGCTTCAAGAATTTTTTTGGGCCAATTCTCTTGTTGGCCCTTTGGATACATAACAAAGGCCAATTTTCAAGCTATTAGAAAGACTGCCTACATACCCAGTTTAGTTTAATTATATGCATATCTAGTACTGGATAGTAATGGCAATTGCAATAGAATGCCTCTCTACTCCTCCCCCGCCCCCCCCCCTCCCCCCCCCAAGCATGACAAACATCACAAGTTGAACAAAGTACTTGTGAGGTTCTCATGAAAACTTATGCAGAGCATCACGAAAATGGTGCAAAAAATATCTATTCCAGTTTTTTTTTTGTTTGGAATTGGAACCAAAATGAAGACAATTCCAAGTTTTTTTTAAATAATGTGTGGAATCGGAATCAAAACCAAGACAATTCCAATTCACTTCTCAGAATTGAAACTGAAGGCTTTTCATAAAAGTCAGAATTGGACAAAACTGGTTTAATACATATTCTCTTGAAAGGTAAAGCTACATATCAAATTCTAATATATTTGATAGATACGTAAATAAATAAGCTTATTTGATAGATAAGCTTAACCTTCTCAGAGTAGCAGGGCTTTTAGATCAGAAGGCTGGAGTCATAGGCCCTGGGGCTGTTGCCAATATCAACGAGGCTTTGGAGGATCTCTAGAATGAAGACCATTCAAATCAAGCCTCCTCACACATCATAGCTAGTGCACCTCCGTCATTAGCTGATTTGTGTCAAATGACAGTTCTTTAATCATCTTAGGTCTTCTTTGTTATTGTTATTTTGTAGCATGAGTCCTCTTTGCATAAGGGTTTTTACCTTATTTTTGTTAGGGTCTTTACTTGATTTTTGTTGATTGTTTGCTTTTGTTTTCTCTTTAGATTGTGTCTACTTGTGTTCTCATTTGCCTTGTACTTTTGCTCAATGGGTTCAAATGCAAAAAACTTAGGAAAAGTTATTATCCATCTAACCCCTTAGAGCAATGGGTTTTGTTTTTTTTGAATTGGTTACATGGCAAGGATAAATGTAATTTTTTCAGCAATTTGGGAATTCACTTGGTTGATCCTAATTTGCAAAAGGAATTTTTTAAAAATAAGTTTTAGATGTACAAGCTTTAAATTTTTATCACATTCTATGCAAACAAAGGGTTTTTTTATTTTCAATTTGTGATGACAAATTTATATGGGGGAATTGAACCATAACCCATAAAGGCCCTACCCATTGTAGCATAAAACCTAACGTGCAAAAGAAAAACATTAATTTTGCATGTTCATCACGAAACAAATCATAATTCCAAAAGGTGCAAAAGGGGATTAGTTGAAGGTTCACCTTATCTCAAAACCATGAATCATGAAAACAAAGGAGGTTCATTTGTCTTGATACCATCAAAACTCAAGTTGTAGCAACCATTAAAAGTAATCAGTTAAATGTTGTATGCCCATTGCCAATGCCTACCATTTGTGGCCCACAAGTCATACCCAAAATAATGTCATAGATTCAAAACAATGAACCATTGAATAAGGTTACGAAACTCAACAATTCAAAATTTTGGTGGGCCAATAAAGAAGTGAAACAAGTTGCAACAAGTAAACCAAACATACAACTTCCAACTTTCCAAACATTTCAATATCCAACCAAATTGCCCAAAAGATTAAGAAAAGGTTCAAGCTCAAAAAATCATGATTTAAGATGCAAAGGAGAAAAATGTGAAATTTGGGCAACCTTCAAACTTCATATCGAATTCTATTATGTTTCCAATTTGGAATTATTGTTTCAAGAGGAAAGTCTTGCAAGGTTGAAAATATGAATGACTAGCTTCAAATGTGTAGTTAATTTGTTTTGTAGTTTAATCTTCTTGAAGGTGAACCTAAACAAACAACATTCATCTTTCAATAAACCAATAACTTATATGACAATAAATTCAACCAACTTGATGTAGGGTAGATTGGCCGGTGATTGAACACTCAAGCATTTAGGGCAGGCCAGATTGAAAAGGAGGGTTCCATTATTTGTGATGTCCAAACAAAACTTGAGCCCCTCTTCTTTGCACATTTGATGCACTAACAATCATCGAAAACATATTAAATATGAGAAAGTTATAGCCCCCCAAAGTAAAGGGGATTAAGAGCTCAAAAAACCAAACCATCAAACACTACGAAAGCCAGTTCCCAAACACCCAAAAAATTCCTTGTATGTTATTTTATTGTTATTAGAATTCCAAGATGATTTGTAGAACTCTAGGTGACATTCCTATATACATGTTAAATCATTTTAAATGAGTAAGAAATAAAAAAGTTATGAGGTTTGAAAGTAGGAGGGGTCCAAAGAAAATAAAAAAGAAAAAAATGTGTTTTATAAGTTGGAAAGGTTATTTTTCTTCTTGCTATTTTTTATTACTCTTTTTTCTTAAATTGAAATTAAAAATTTCATCAAATGGATTTTTGGTTTGAATTTTTTGATATTCATATGAATAAAAAAACAACAACTTGCCATGATTGCCATGGTTTTAAATAATAAAACCTTTTTTTCAATTTTGACAATTTTTCTTTACAATTTTACAACCTTTTTGGCTCGTTGGATTGTGACTACACCAATGTGCATTATGTGCCTACAACCTCACATAAGAAATTTGAAGCAAAAAATTGAAAAGCTTTAACCTTTAAGGTTTTAGGTCATTATTAGAAATTTGAAGTTCAATAAATGAAAAAATACCTTTGATGTAACTTCACCAAAAAAAAAAAAAAAGTTTGAACTAAGAGCTTGAGGAGCCAAACCTTGAAGGTGTTAGGTGACAACTCATTTGTGTTGTGTGTGCCTACAACTTCATATAACAAATTTGAACCAAAAGCTTGGTGTCATGTGTAGACACAACCTCATATAACAAATCCAAACCAAGAGATTGGTGTCATGTGTGCTTGTAATGTTAAACAAGAAATTTGAATCAAGAACTCAACATTACACAAAACGCACACAAAGAATGTAAATTATTAACTTTTGAGTTTTGGAGTGTCAAAAAAAGACCCACGTTTAGAAGTGAATACTTGATTAAAAAAACATATTCAAATTCAAACTTTAAGATTTGAAAATGAATATGCAACTAACCATTGAGCTAGTGTTGAGTGATGAATGAGTGAACAATTGATGAACATTGAATGACAAGGGATGCAAAATTTGGGACTACACACATAAATTCACTAAGGCTTGAACAACATGATTCAATGACTCAAGAATTGACATTACACATGCAAACAACCATGAGCATTGAAGCTTGAGATCAAACAACAAGGTGAGTGTTGAGAAAATAATGAGGCACTAAACATTGAGATTGAAGATTGAACAACGACCTGTGATTACAAGTTCTAAAGAACTTACAAGCTACAAGAAAACTACAAAACCAAAATCTTCAAAACCTTCAATTGACTATTTAAAACTTAAGCATATAACAAGTTAAGATTCAAGAACTTAACTTATTAGTAATATTCTTGTCATTTGAAGGCTAAAGCTTGAACATTGAGCCATCACCCCATCACCTCACCTACCAACAAGCTATAATTGCCAATGAATCTAAATGCATTAAGGAATAGGGGTCACTTTTAAAGCTTGTTGAAATGTGCGCTAACTCGAACTCTTTGAAGCTTGAAGACTTGTAGCTTGAAGCTTGTAACCTTGTAGGTTTGCACATTGACAAACAAAAATGGGTTTTAAAGGGGGAAGGTTTAGCCACGCAAGTTTGAACGAGGGGGTTAGGGTTACAAAATGGATGGCCATTATAACCATGATCATGATCTATGTCAAAAGCACTTGTGGCCTGTGTGAATCAAGGTTTTCCTTCTATGGCGTGGAGATGATATGTGATTGTTCATTCTTTTACATCTTGGTAACCCCACAACTTTTTTATGAGATTTTTGCAATTTGTTCTGTTTTGAAAAAATTAAAACCCTTTTGTGATTCGCCAACCCAATATTCAGGTCAAAAAGTTGCAAATTTTTGCTCTAAAAAATAACATTTCCCTAGAGATGTACACTAAACATAAAGTGCAAGGGGATATTGACATCCTTCAAGCTGAGGATACTAATTGCCTCTCCCTTCAGAATAGTACTCAGCCCATTCAACCAGAGGAGCTCCTAAATTAGCGAACACTAATCTCTCTCCAAGCACCCCTATCATCATTAGAGGGCCCCTTTCCAAAGTGGGCCTTAGATTGTGGCTCTCCAAGAGCTTCAATGGGCCTCCCCCCGCTAATTATAGGGGCATACATGCCTCCCCTTTTAGGTACGCCCCCACCCCAGGGCTCCTCAGGTTTGCCCCCCTCCCGGCCGTACGCCGCTTTGTAGTCATTTGTTCTTTTTACCCCGGTGGGGGTCTTTCGGTCAGACAGCTGGCGCTTTAATGCTGACGAAACTCGCAGTTCCAGGTTCGATTCCCGTGACTGGCACGTCCGCTCTTTTTCCTATTTGTGTTTGGTGAGAAAGTTGGTGTTTTCTGTTGTAGCACTTCCTGTTGTGCTGCGCGCATGCCCCGTTTGTCGTCTCCCTGTGCTGTGCATTCAGAGTTTTGCTTTGGAGCGCATGCCGTTGCTTCTCCTCCCGTTTGGTATCTCTTGTATGTGCTCTGCTGCTGTTGCTACAGTTTTGGTTTTCTTTGTTTTTGTTCTTGTGCCCGTTTGACGAAGTTGGATTGTGTAGAGAAAGGGGCGGGGGGGGACAGAGACAGAGAGACAAAAAGTAGATGTGTTGCAATGGCTGCAATGTGGATTACGCGTCTGGGTATTGTGAGTGATGATGGAAGTGCGACCAAGATAGGAGGAGGAGGAGGGGGCGGAGGAACAGATGGGCATGCCGAGCAGCAGAACATTATGGATGAAGTGGGGGTGTGGGAGTCGCTACCGGAAGATGTGCTAGATCGTGTGCTTGCAAGGCTGCCGCTGCAGAGTTTGCTGAGAATGCAATGTGTTTGCAAGAGATGGAAAATTAAACTGCGGACGTCGAGCTTTATTCGTTTGTGTGAGTCTGAGTCTGATGTGGTACCTCAGAAGTGGTTCCTCACTTTCGGAAACGTACCTGGACCCGTGGGATTAGCTTATGATTGCCATCTCTGCAAATGGCATAGCCTGCCGCTTGGGTTCTTGCCTTTTGCTCTGGATAACAAATCTCCTCTTGCAGCCGCTGATGGATTGATTTGCCTTGGAGCCGGATGGAGATCCCTCAACAAAGGGTTCACGCCCACCCGACTTGTGGTATGTAACCCTTTGTCCCGGTTTTGGAGAGATGTGGCGTTGCCTCCGGATCTGGATCCCGCCACCAGCTTGGTCTCGGTTGCAGGCATTGTCGTGGACAGGTACGCAGGAACTTACAAGCTCGTCATCGTTGGCGAGGTTACCAAACAAGAGGGCGGCGGTAAACGAGAACAGAAAGTGCTGATCGCCTTTGTGTTCGACTCCGTTTCTCAATCTTGGAGCTCCCACGAAACGCTAGTGAACTTCTTGGACCCCTTCACGTCGTTTCTGACCAGCCATTTCCGCACTTTGGTCGGTTTTGCCATCAGATCCGTGTGCTGTTCTGTTGTTTGCGAAGGGGTTATGTATTGCTTGACCTCCCGACCTTACCAGCTTCATGCATTCCATGTCGAAAGCGAAGAATGGAGCCGTTCTAGGGTAGCCTTGCCGGCCGAGATTCGAGGTCCGAGCCTCGCAGGCCGACCGGGTCATCTCTTCCTGGTAGGCGCTTACCTCCACAATCAGCATGACAAATCCAGCAACATAGGCATCTGGGAGCTTGATCAAGAAACACTGAGATGGAGTGTCGTGGATATTTTGCTCGAAGCAACTCTCTGCAACCATGGTAGGTCTAAAAGCCCTGCATGCCCTGGCACCGCTCAAAGACCTAACCCTAATCCTGAGGGATGTGAGGAGGATGTCATTCTTTTTGTCAAATGGAGTGTGAGATTCTTAGCATATAATGTGACCAAGAAATCATGGCACTGGTTGCCTGACTTCCATCTATGCTCACAAAGCTGTGCTCCAAGCAGCACTGGATACTTATTTGCACCTAGCCTGTTGCTTCCCTAAAAGGAATTTTTTCCAGGTGCACTTAGATGCTCTTCTCATGGCAACCCTTTTTCTTCTGCAAAGCAGCAGAAATTTTTTTCTTGTCCATCAAAAAATGCAGAATCTGGAAGTATATGGGTTGCAGTCAGACTCCTTGCAACCTACATTTTGGAAGGGATGATCTATTCCATAACCACAACTGCACTCAGTGGATTTTCAACTGCCACTTCTCCTCATCTTGATGACAGATGATTTTGGAAGCACAACATGATGGCAGTGGTCTCTTTAGCAGCTCCTCCCCTTTCACAACTTGGGAGTACATGAAGTAGGTATGGTGTTTCCCTTCAATGACAGCATTCATGAAATCTCTCCTTGTCCACATCCAAGACAGTCAATTTCTTCAGATAGGTTCACAGTGCTGCTTTAAATTTTTGCACACTGTTTTTCCAAAAAACAAGACAGACACAACGTCCCATTGTAATTATTTTGGTCCATGTCCATGTTGGCTGTCCAGAACAATGATTGTGTACTCCATTTAACTTCTTAGAGGTGGTCTTATGAGTCAGATCAAAAGATACAATGTTCAGCTGAGCAAGGTGAGATAAAAATTGTATATGTGGAATGTCTAACCAGGAATATCAAACTGCTTCATTGGGCAGTCCATGGATGATACTTTCATGCCTTTTTTGTTTAATCATTTTCACTTTTTTTTGCTGATGAAATGGCTTTCATTCAGTGAGTCTGCATCATGAAGGTACACATTTGAACCTTCAAACAGCTGAGGATGTGCAAGTAAGCTCACTTTGTGCAGCTCATGTTTGTCAGCCAGTAAATAATTGGTACAGTTGACACTCTCTATGTTCAATTGACCACCCCATGCAGAATTGAAGACATGAGGAATTTGAACATTCCTTATTGGACTAGTATCGGACTCCCTTATGGTCCTGACTCAATGAGAATGGAGAATCATTGGAGAATTTGCCTCAACATGATACCTCAATGCAGGTTGAGGTATCAATTCTTCAATGGTCTCAAATTGAGCACAGAGACTTTGATTAGTGAGGACACCTGTGATACATATGCATAATTAAACAGTGATCTCATGTGCTCAAATCAATGAACTATTGCCATGGTAGTAGATATTAACAATTTGTGTTGCAATGTTGCTGGAATACAAAAAAATTGATTGAGAAGTGTTGCAAGAATTTGCAACTCTTGGCAACCACACCAGAGCTTTTATGCCATCCGTTTGTCTTGCTGTAGGATTGTCAAAGGAATGGTAGGAGGTTCCAAATGTTTGAATCACAGCAAATTCTTCACAGAGGTGGTCCACAAACAAAACCCTGCATAGACAAAAAGGTTCTTGTCTGGAGCTTCAGAGGTAGAGATAGTGGCCACTGGCATGACTTTCTTGTCTGCATTATTTCGTTCCAAGATTGTGACTGGGTCAGCCTCCACCATTTAGATTGTTTGCAA
>Ga0209611_10003420_pt1 | contig 27548 bp, 16 predicted proteins | sample S1TSphgellanicum_3_FD_187693 | JGI IMG/M metagenome (GOLD analysis project Ga0209611, IMG submission 187693) | Host-associated microbial communities from peat moss isolated from Minnesota, USA - S1T2_Fc - Sphagnum magellanicum MG (SPAdes) (version 2) | ecosystem: Host-associated > Plants > Peat...
GGGGAAAATTGATCAGTTGCACAATTTGCATGTTACAAACATAAGCATATGTCACATTAACTATCCAGGGTTTTAGGGTTTAGGGTTTAGGTTTATTTGAAGCCCAGGTTTATTTGAAAATAAACCTTTTTTCCAATTCAGAAGTCCTATCATATTTGATGTCAAACCTCCTCCATATTGAGGAGTTTTCACAATTTTTCCTACAAGAGTTTTTAAGTGTTGGATCACAGTTCAATAAAATCAACTTTCTCAAGCTGCTCAGGAGCTGCAAAGAGAGAGGCAAGGTTGCAAGAGATGTACAGGCAGTGAAATCTAGTGTTCGCAATTTAGGCAGAGCACCTTCATGCACTTCTGGAAATTTAACAAGTGTTGAACACCTACATAGTTGAAATTTTACAAGAGCTGGAAAAGCACCATGACATGTGAAGGAGCTTGGAAGATATTCCAAACTTTTGAAGCACCATGAATGAAGTTTTTGAAGTTGATTGCACCAATATGGCATCCCAGCTGGCAGGGTTTTGACGCTGTAAAGCTCTAAGTGTAGAACCTTAAGCTTTGTAAGTGCAGATATACTGTGAGGCAGCTCCAGCCTTGGATTTCCTCCAGAAATGCTAAGTTGTGTGAGAACAACCAAGCCACATATCTTTTCCAATGAAACTGGGAAGGTTGGATATGCATGACCTAAAAATTCTTCTCTTGCCATGCGTGGTGGTGTATGTTCAGCCCATGTCAAGTTGCCACAACCTCTTGTGTGCAATACTTGCAGTGCTGTGAGGCCAGCCACTCCAGAAGGGAGATAATTCAACTTGCTGCTGGATAGGTTCAGGTATTTCAACACATGTAGTTTCCCTACTGTGGCTGGTAATTTCTTTAGTTTACAATGAGACAGGTCAAGATAAACCAAATCCTTTAGATCACCAAGTTCCTCAGGTAAATTGTCAAATCATCCATGCCTTGGATCCAGAATCCTCAGTTTTGGAAAATTGATGAAAAAACTTTCTGGTACAAACTGTATTGGATTTCCACCAAGTAGTAGAGACACCAATTTAGGTGCATACAAACTACCAGGAAGTGTCTCCATTTCATTCATGCCCAATGATAGTCTCAGAGCTTCCGATATTGCTGTACACTCTTTAGGGACTTTTTCCAACTTTTGACCTGCTCGGTAAAAATAAAGTTGTTTTGCAGGGGGAGTGCCACAATCCTTCTTCAGTATGTAGAAAGCTAAGTCTCTCATCACGTCATGTACCTTGTAAAAATAACCTACATCTAGACCATCCTGTCCACATGACTCAATGAATGTTCGCTCCAACAACTTATTTAACAAGGAAAATGCATCGGCTTCAGGATCATCTCCATCATGTGCAGGAATCAACCCCTCCCCTATCCAATGCCACAAAAGGTCTTCAAAGTGAATCTTGAAATCCTCAGCAAATGCTGCAAAGTAAAGAAAACAGTCCTTCAAGCGCCAATCATCCTCACACAGGAGATCATAGCCAAGTTTCAAACACTCATACAACTCCTCTTCAACAGTCCTCTCTTGCATGCGTGATTCCCTTAGCTTCTTCAGTAGTGGCTCCCATTGAAGTTCAGGGGAGGTCTTTCCAAACATTGCTCTGCCTATAACCTTCAGGGCTAATGGAAGACCTTGGCACTCTTCAGCCATGTACTGTGCCAATGCCTTTAATTCACATGGAACACTCGATGGTGGTCTGAATGCATGCATACAAAAAAGGCTCCAACTATCCTCCTTTGAAAGAGGAGTCATATGCTCTTGAGTGGACTTGCTCTTTTCAATATAGACTGGTTTCTAGTGGTCAACAATGTGATACTTCCTTTTCCCTTGGCTATGTCCAGTGTATCAAATATTCTGTCTTGCCAAACATCATCCAAAACCAGGAACACTCTTTTCCTTCTAAACTGAGAGTGTAATTTGAGCTTGTAATCCTCTGCGTTCGCATTCAATTCTGGTTTGAGACCCAGTTCTTCACTTAGGCTCCGATATAGAGCCATTATGTCAGGAGTTTGCCCCACTGTGCACCAAATGAAGTTGGCTCCTTGAAAATGGCCATGTACCTTTGCGCTCCCATACACTCTTTGAAGAAGAAGAGTTTTCCCAACTCCACCCATGCCCCATACTCCCACATATTGAGGAGCTGCATCACTTCCTTCTGAGGTCACCAATGTTTCTACCCTCTCCACATAGCTCTCCAGACCAAACATTGGTGGCAAGTCCTGAACCTCTTGTAAAGGTTGATCACATTCTCTTGGCACCTTCAGATTCAACATTCGACTATCAAAAGGTTAGTCCATTTGTTGGTTATAGAAAAAATATCAATACATCATCACTGACTTAAGGTGAATACTCTATACCAGGAAATTTGCATGTGGCAATCACTCTACACATTCATAATTCATCAAAATCTCAAGCATTCTTGCTTACCTCCTAACAGAAAAATTCTATTGTATTTGATATAGTAGGTAATGCTGCCATGTTAATGAAATATTGAACTAACTAGGTTATTGAAACTCACCTCTTGACAAGTATTGATCAATTGTAGAAGCAACGTGTAGCTGGGATGTTCTTTACTTGGGGGCTTGCACACCTCCATGTGATTTTCCTAATACATTGCTGGCTAAAACCAAGGCATTGTTGATAGCCTAATCCAAATGGTAATAGATTGTAACTTGACCTCTTGACTTTGATATCAGAACCACAAAAATCAATCAAGACCAAATTCCAAAGTTCTCTTCCATGCATTAGAATCATGATCAATAGCCTATATATTAATTGGAACATTTGTGTTTGCTAGAATTTTGTAGTCTAGAATTTGAAATTTTTTAGTATTAAAATGAGGGATTGCCAATGGAGTTGGAGGGTGTAAACAAAAGTTTTTTTAATAATGTTTTGTAAGATGAATTGGGAAGATTTGAATATAACAATAACTTATTCTTACCTACAACTTTGTCAAGTTCTTTTTATGCCTTCCTCATAATTTCAGGATGGAGGCTGAATTCATATAATGCCCACTCCAAGGTGCTTGGAGATGTATCGGTTGATGCCCCAAACATATCTTGTAATTGAAAACCAAGGAACGTTTTATGAACCAAGGAAAATAAAAATCAAATAACATTGATGAATATAATAAATGCATTTATTTTTAAAACTGTTAAATCAAATAGAGTACAATATTGTGCATATACAATCAGAACTCCCATTTTCGACCTTTCATCAAGTTTCTCATCAAGATTTAACAAAATATTTTATAATGGATTCAACAATTACTTTGTTTCTCTTTTTGTATTCCTCCAAATTGTTTGAAAAAAAAACTTTCATTTCAATTTTTTAAGCATTTAATGTGTCTTTCAAAACCTTGCAAGTTGAATGCTTTCAAGATTGGTATGAAATCATTGTCATTAATTTTACCCATTGCCTCTACCATCTTTGATGAAATAATTATATTTGAAGATGACATTTGGTTTCTCACAAAGCTAGCCAAACAATATTCAACAAATGTTATTGCTAATCAATTGATGGAAAATAGGGCCCCATTTACAAAAAAACCATAAGTTTGTAAAAGGTTAAACTTTATTAAAATGTTATTATATGTGTGTTGCCCACATTCATGCTAATCCATCAGTTTATTATGTTGAACTGAACACGAATAATTGTTAATGGAAACTTGAGGCATTCGTACATTACAAGATTGTAAAACAACCAACATCAAAAAGAATCCTCTAGATTATGGCAAGATCAATGTTGGGTGGTAATGAAACAATATTAGGCACGGTTTGTTCAAGTAAAGTTCAACAATTGAAACTTTGTGGGACTTTTGTTCAATTTATAAAAGAAAGGAAGATAAAGCACTTGTAATAGATCAATACAACAAGGCAAGTATTCAACAAAAATAAAATAAAATAAATGAAATGATTTAGTAAGATTTTTGCATGGAAGAAATTTTAGTGTCCTATTCAAGTACCTTTTAAGGTTTTTTCCTAGATGGACCATGGGACAACTATTAGTTATGCTTTTTGTTATGCTAGATCCACTTGCGATGGGCATCAATGGTGGGGAACACCAATTACATTTTAAAATAAACCCTTGTAAAACCCATTACCACATGGGATAATGACATTTCACCTTGATGTCCTTGATGTGTTTATTGGTGGAAATTTTAAGAAGGATGAAAACATTTTCAACCAAAACAAATGAGTTTATTCACACAATTAGCTTGCAAGGTTAAGACATTAATGTTGATTTAACTATCTTTATTATGTTTTGTTAAATGCATGACCCAAAAAGTGGGAATTGTCAACCAGCCAATACTAAGCATGGTTTATTCTATCGTTGATGGGTAAAACTTATGATTACATTGATATACCCATGGGTATACAAAAAGTTAAATATGTTTTTGATATACCTTACTCAAATGGTAATTTTTTAATTCCCTTTTAATTTCATATCTAAAATTGGTAAATATTTTCCATGTCTATATTTTACTTAGCTACATATAGTTGTTCAATTTATCCTTCCTAAATGGAGGGTAATTTCTTTTGAAGAGGGTAATTAACAAAGGGTATTTGTCAAATTCATTATATAACATATATGTATTTCCACATTTTGCAATGCCTATGGTTATGATGAATTTGTGCAAATTATAGTGACCAACAATTGAATTTTTTTTGCATATTTTATTATACATTATGGTAATTACCTTGGAAAATAATCTTACCAAATGATCTTGGAATACGTCATTATAAGAATGCCTCACTTGATGATACATTTTTAACACTATTGAAATTGATTCTATTATATTATGTTGATTTTATTCATAGGATGTTTGAAATTTCATGTCTTTATGTTTTGAGTTCCAATTTTACAAGGACATTTTTTTTCCTCCCTTTAAAATATATCATAGCTATGTAAATTTAAACCTTATGCTTACCCAATTACCCAATATTAGGTATGGTTTGTAAAATTAAGATTGAACATTTGAACTTGTTCATATCTTGTTCAATGTGAAAAAAAAGAGGAAAACAAGAGACTTTTACTACATTAATAGAAATAAGATAATAACTCATTGAGAATGGAAATGTATGAAAGATTTGAAGGGATTTCTTTATATACTAAAAAGAAAAAGAAAAAATATATATTCAATGAAAAGCGTATTATCTTTGTAATAGGAAAAAAAAATCTTCATCCACTTCTTGTGCATGTTAAAAAAAAATCTACAGATGGTTTGTACAAAGTATTGTTGAAAGGTGACAAATGCAAGTTGTCACCTAAGCATGAACATCACTTGTATCTCCATGTACACCCTTGTTCTTGTATATACTTTTTGTAATCTAGGTTTTTAATATTCTTGACCACCCCCTTTTTATACAAAAATACAATTTTTTTTGAATTACAAAGTCTTTTTTTAAAAATCCCTTGTGTTGGTTTTAGAAATATGTAGTGTCCCACCACTACCAAGAAACATGGGTCTAATTCACTAACCCATTTCACTACAATGTTTTAAAAGTGAAATGGGTTCATTAACTACTATTTTAGCCAAGTGCAATTTCACCATTGGTGAAATCATTGATGCTTAATTCATTAAGATTCATTTTTATGTTATTCAAAATATTTACAAATCGGTTAAAAAAGATATATAGTTATTGAATGTAAATATTTATTAAACATGTGTATTTATTAGTTTATTAAGAGGTTTGGTATTGATACAAATTTAAAAACATGTTATAGTATGTATTAAATTTATTTTCATGAATGAAAAAACCTTTCCAAAAACTAGATGAAAATTTTATTCAAAATAAAAAAATTATACAATTTACAACACCAAAAAAATTATATATGTATAAATTCATAATAAGAAAATTTTCATATATAGTTAAAATTAGATGCTAAAATCATTTACCCCTAATTCAAAATAATTCATTCTAGAGTTCATTTTTATGTTATTCAAATTATTGGCAACATATATTTAAATAAATATTTTAATTTATCACTTTATATTTTATATTTTTTACTTATCAAACTTTTTGGTCATACAATTAGTTTTTAAATGTTATAATTTGTATTAAATGTCATTTTATAAAATTAAAAAACCCTTAAAAAGATGAAAATTTATTATTCATAATATAATTTAATAAAAATTATGATATTGAGAAAAAAAAATGTGTGTATAAACTAATAATTATTTACATGATGTTTATAGTATTATATATCATTATCAAGTAGTTTCAAATCACATAATATTATCTGTTTTAATAACTTAAATATTCCACATTAGGGTAATTATTAAATAATTATATTGACATAATAAAAGAATTATACAATTTATATTAATTAAACTTATGTTTAAAATGTGGAGGGATATAATATTCATATTATATATATGATCATCAACAGTCAACTATTTTTTAAAACAAAAAATCAATGTTGTTTTTTAATAGGCTTATTCACAATTTATGTTATGTGAAATATGTTTTTTCCTTCAAAACATATTGTTGAAATGGATTAAATGAAACAAATTCAAATGGATTTTCAGTCAAATTACTTGATTTTTTTTTTCTTAAAAAACTTATATGTGTGAAAATCTTGAAATATATATAGCATGAAATTTTATTTTTTCCTTTGGAGAAAGTTTGAGAAAGATAATAATGATTAAACAAAATAAATCTTGGAGACACCATTGTTGAAATGTTGGAAATTGCAAGTTTCAATTGTATTTAATCATATTAAGTAATCAATTTTTTTAAAAATATTAAAGATGTGTACATCTTGGAAATTTTAATGTTTTTCATTTGGACAAAGTGTGAAAAAGATAATAATGCTTTAAAAAGAAACAATTTTGAATACATCATTGTTGAAATGTATTAAATTGCATGATTCAAATGCATTTTCAATCAAATTAAATAGTTATTTTTCCTTTAAAATATGAACAATGTGTAAATCTTGGGAAAATCTTTTAAATTGAAGTTTTTTTTTTTCATTTGGACATAGTATGAGAAAAATAATAATAATTGAAGATGATTTTTTTTAATAATGCAATAAACAAGATAATAAATATAAATTTATTCGTCACGCCACTTGTATCATGTCAAATGAGGTGATTGTATGGCAAAAGCAATAGGTTATCACCTTTTAATCCAAGGTTCAAACTTTGTTAAAACTTTCATGTGGTCAACAGTGTATGTTGATCATATAGTCAACATTGTATGTTGACTATATGTACATAAAATGATTTTTTAAATTAAAAAATAAAAATTCGAATTAATATTAAATAAATTATTAAATGATTCAAATAAATAAATACAATAAATGTCATGTGGCAATTTCTAATTTGATTAATTCCAAGTGAATTCACTCATACCAACCCATCACCAATCACCAAAAAATGTGGTGAATTCATTAGATTTTCAATCTAATTAATTATTGATATCATCTAAATGATTAATGAAACTCCTAATCCACTAGGGATGCAACTTTATTAGTGCACATTGAAATAGAAAGTTGGATGTTAACTTCTTTTTTTTTTGTACTTCCTTTTTCCAAGGTAATTTTGGGTTGTCTATTGTAATTGTTCTATTGCAAGAGATGCCTAGGGCCCACAAGACCCATGACCAATTGCACTATCCAATTTTCAGTTTGTTTTGGGTTTTGTTGGATAAACCCCAACTTAGTTAGCAAATGAGTGGCTAGTCAACTTTAAAGCTTTAGAGTAATCTTGGAGGAAAAGATTGTTACCCATGACTACCTACCTATTTACTTGCTCATGAGGATTTACTTACCTAACTATGACTACTTATTTATTTATTTGTTCAGAATTACCAACCTACCTTGCAATACCTTCATTCATATACATATTGCATTTTACTAAGTTTGTCTATATGCACTTCCAAGCTACATTCTACCTCCTCCGTCACCTAACTTCACTTCCAAAGGAACACATGCACCTTCATTGGATTTTCAAGTATGTCTAGCTTGAAGTTCATCATCACTTTTTTTTGGTGTTTTTTCAAGCCTTTGTGCAAAACTTTAGAACAACCTAAAGCTTCCTCTTTGGCTTGCCCTCATGTAAGTCATATGAGTTTCAAGGAACATTTAAAGCTACCTAGTAAGCACCCTTCCATTGTAGGTTCCATTAAAGGTAAGCTTGTGGTGACCTTTTTGTGTTTTTTAATTTGAAAGGTCATTGTTTTGTGTTTGTTTTCTTTGTTGCAAGTGTGGTGGCAACTCCTCAATGCTTATCACCATCATTCTTTGGTTTAAATTAAATTTTTTTTAAAATGTTGTATGAGTGGCATCAAGTTTCAAGCTTGTTGTCATGTGTTTTGTTTTTGTTTTATGTTTTCTTGTGAAACAAGGGTAATGTAATGCTTTTAAGCTAGTCAACATTCTATCTAGTTTTTGTTTAGTTTTTGTTGTCATACAATGGTGACAATGAGCTCCAAGGTCATTATTGTTGTAATTCTTTTTTGTTTATTTGCTACAAGCACCATGACAACACATTGTGAATTCAACAACATCGAGGTTTTTTATTTGGTTGTGCTACAAGGGTGACAATGAGTTTCAAGCTTGTTATCGTTTAGTTTTTTTTTTAGTTTAGTTTTTTTTTTTGCTTACAAGCATGGTTATAATTAGCTCTAAACTAATCATTATATCATATTTTGTTTATAATGTGTTACAAATGTGATGGCAAGTTTTAAACTTGACATTGTTATTTTTTCATTTTTGGTTGTTTTATTGTTGTGAGCACAACATCAACAAGCTCTAAGCTCATCATCATCAATACTCCCAAGTGAAAACCACTTTGGGAATAATTCTATAAAAGTCCTAAATTTTTAAAACAAAAGTTCAAATGACATATGATGTCCAAATTAGACCTTCAATATGCCATTGGAAATGTTGTGAAAAATAATTATCAAAAGTGGGTTCACATTTTTCATTTGGAGTTATGAAATAAAAATTATGGCCAAAAAATAGTCATGAGTCAATTTGGCAATTTAACTCCCAACCACTAAAGGTAAAAAAAAAAGGATTAAATCACCTTTTAATTGAACATGTGATATGAAATTGGAAAGTCTCTTCAAATGCTACAACTTTCCATTGAGATATTTTCAATTAAAGCTTGTATGTAAAGATCATGAACCCATAAAGTCGCAAGATTCATAACTTGCCAAAATCAAGAATTTTCTACTCCGCCTTTTGGGAGTTTAGGATTCTTGGATATTCTTACCATTTTGATGCACCCCCTAATCCCATAGTATATACCATAGGAAAACAATTGATGGTTTCTCTCCAAGTCTAAGTTGTGGTGTATTTTATGAAATTTTTTGTTCACCCATGGTTCATATAGTCACCATTTAAATTCCAACTTGGACTAATTACATTTTTTTTTTCATTCTAAATTAAACATGGGAATCAATATTATTTTCACCCCACATGCTATAACCTAAATAAATTCCATGGATGGAAAGTGGAAACATAAATAAATCTAGGCCCCAATTAGCAAATATCTTCCCTTGTGTGTATCACTAGTAAGGGTCAATAAGGTCCAAATTCTTTAAGCTTTACCAAAATCTTGTCACCATGCTCAATCTTTTTTACCTAGTCATTTTTACCATGTAATTATGACACATTTATGGAAGATTATGATGGAATCTAAAATTGTAGTGGTCTAAAATATGGTAATTATGAAATATTTGACTCTTTTTTATTTATGGGGATCTAAATATAGGGTAAAAAAGGACTAGGTCCTTTTCATCTTGGGTGGCACACCTTAAATTTAAAGGAAATTGACTTGAAAATTATTAATATTTTCATGCACCAATGTAGTTTATTCCCCCCCAACAATAATATCTTCCTTATTTTTAAATTAAAATTCAATAGACTATTTATTGGTGTGGCATATGTTTTGGGTTTAAGGAGGACATGCAAAAACTATATTTTTTTTATGGCTTTGAACAATGACTATCAAGTTGAAACTTGTTTAAGGCGCCACGGTTGTCAATAATTTAATATTCCAAATATAGGAATAACAAGGATTATGACGTTATACATTTTTTGTAAAATAATTCAAGTAGACCAATTTGTTAACCTTGGGCTATGGAGGATGTTGATGTTCACTTAACTTCAAATAAACAATTGTTTCTTAAGTTTAATGTTATCATTTTTGGGACGGAATGGGGTTCCATTATTTCATACATAGGAAATTTTGGAAATTGATGTGTTGGATAATAGGGAAAAGTGTATATCCATATTTATCTGTGTTGCATATTAGCCTTCTTCAATAGTGAAAATCATCTTGTTATGATTATAGGGGGTATACATGATTAATTAATGTGCATTCAACTATAGTCAATCACTAGCTTGAATAGAACATTGGACACGATTCCAATCATATTTTAATCAATTCGACTTCTATGCCTTGCATTCCTATAAGTTGGGCAAAATGAACATGAATTTTGCCTAGAAATTTTCCATTGTGGTGTAGTCATGATCCCCTACCAATTCAATTCTAAATTGACAACAAATTCAACTTGTTGAAGAGTCAAAATGGAATTGTTTGGTTTTCTAAACATGTAATTCAAACTAATTTTTAAACTCCAAAATTTTATCCTCCATCGAGCCTCTTTCTCTAAGTCCTTTTCAATTCCATGAATTTTTTTCTTCCGTCATAAAACACTTAAACTCCACCAACAAAGGGAAAAGGTTGGGTTGTTGAGTTTTTGGGGTGGTAGTTGCTCATTTTGAACCATAAACCACATGGGCTAAAATGAACCAACACCCATTAGCACACCATCCACTAAATGCCCATTTATGATTCAATTGAGATGAATTTCAACAATTGAATCAACATTTGATTTCACCTTGATCACCCAATATCCCATTGCAATTCATCCATGCATTCCAAAATTGTTCATACATCCATTGAATATCACTTGTGAATTTTCAATGGATGAATATTACATGAACTTTCCATTTACAAGTTTGTGTGGATGAAATTTCAAGGATGATGAAACTCACTTGATGAATAAAATTTAGATCCATGAAATGTCATTAAAAGTTTTATGTCATTGATGGAATATAATTCATTCACAATTTGATTTCATCCTTTATGATTCATCCAATTTCCATGGATGATGAAATTCACTTGATGAAATAAAGTTCAAATCCTTGAAATGTCATTAAAAGTTTTATGTCATTGATGAAATATAATTCATTCACAATTTGATTTCATCCATTCATATTCATCCAAATTCCATGGATAATGAAGTAAACTTGATGAAATAAAGTTCAGATCCATCAAATGTCATTAAAAGTTTTATGTCATTGATGAAAATAACCCATTCACAATTTGATTTCATCCATGGATATTCCTCCAAATTCCATGAATGAAAATTTGTGAACTATGATTTGTGAATTTGTACTAGATTAATGATAAGACTTTAATGGATCAAATTTTCAAGATGAAATAAAATTGAATATGAAATATTGTCCAAAATTTTATTTCATTCTTGAAATTTCATGTGGATTGTCATGTTAAAATCACTACTTAGTTGGTCTTTTTAAACATGAGGCAAAGGTTACCTTTATTGTAATTTTTTTTTCACACAACCTTGTTCTTTTTCATTTTCAAAATGCAAGTAAATAAGTATTTGAAACAATGACTAAGATGTTCATATAAAAAATGATTATGGTAATATGAAGGCCATTACCTAATGGTGACCCTACATGATTGTCATTGTTTGATGTGGATTGAAATCATCATCATTGTTCAATGGTAATCAAAAGTAACATCCACCATTAGGATAACAACTGAAAGTGATTTTCACCATTCGATGGCACCAAAAATAGTTGCCACTATTGAATGGTGATAAAAATTATTGAAATTTTATCTCCAAAATCATGATGACCAATTTTGGTAAGTTGTCATAAAAATTGACATAAAAAAAATTCATGGATGATTTGTGATAAATTCAATGAATGATGTTTCATGGATGGTACAAAATTTTGGATGCAATTTACATCATCATACATATAATCCTACCCATGGGGAGGCCACTATTTCTATTTTATGAAACACTTAAGATTTTTTTAATTATTTATTGGTATGCTATGAAATAATGATATATTTTAAGTATATTTTCAAGATTAATTATAGGCACCCTATTTAAATTTAATATTATTATTGCACCTTATATGTTTTGCACACATGTTTGAAATAAAATGGAAGTAACTTCCCCATGATCCTACCACTATGGGGTGTAATGATTTAAACATGACACAATTCTTTTATTAAAACTCCCATTGCAATGCCAAGTAGGTGGAACGTAATGGAAAATAGGTAGAATATATATGTAATCAAAACCAATTTTATATTTTGTTAAAAAAATTTGGTGTCATTATTGATGACAAAAGGCCCCAAAAGAATAACAAAATAGAAGTTTTTTTTTGGCCTTAAATCTAAAGTCTTCTGGTCAAAGTTATTTAGACAAGAGGTAATGCTTTGATTAAAAAAGAAAAAAATTGCAATGGTTATAGTTGGAACACTTAGCAAAAAGTAGGATGACTATTTTTTTTTATTTGTTCTCTTTAAAAAGTTATATTTGAAAATTTCCATTGGCAATGGCATTGCCATCCATTGGTAGGCAAATTGCAAATTGAATTTGCATTATAGCTTTTCTTTTGAGTTTTTTATAATGTCGTTGGCTACTTTCAAAGGCTCCATAATTCTCTAGTTTCAAACCTATATCTACTTGGGTTTCATGTTAAACTTTGCACTACCAATGATGATGATTTATTTTCCATTTGACACAATTCAATTCAATCAATTATATTTGGAACTAAAACTAAATTCAATTGGAGTAATCATTTTAGTTGGAATTAAACTTGTTATAACAACTATAGAACGAATAGAACATCTTTATGTGCACTTTTAAAACTTATTTTAATTATAAAATTATGATGAAGGTCATGATGTGGTGGGGTGATGATTCTTGTATGACCAAGTTAGACACTAGTGAATGTAATTCACCACTTCCCACAAGCAATAGTCTAGGATCATATTATTTAATAATAGTTTGGAGATATGTTAATCTTTCCATGTGTCTAATAAATATATATTTTGCACTACCTACATTTTTTTCATAAAATGGTTGACAATTTGGTGAACCTAATGACTTAAAGCAAATTGGACTTGGCAAACTTATGAATGGATGTCAATTTGGTAATTTGACAAGGTGGACTCGCTAAAAATGCAAAATCAACTTCGCAATTTAGCCAAGTAAATAATATTCCATAAAAATGTTAAATGGAGGGAACCTTGAGCCATAGACATGGGTTGTTTGTGTAGGGTAGAGCTCTAAGATAGCATCATTCCCAAAATAAAAAGGCTTAAGATATATGGTCATAGTTGATTACCTTACATTTTGGAATGTTCCCCACCTATGGGCTTTATTTATCATAAAACATGAGGTAAAAGTTATCATGAACCTAAACATATGTTGATCATGGAGAGTAAGAAGGAGAGTTATACATACTCCTTAAGAGTGGGAAGGATCTTACATCTAAAAAACGAAGTATACCTTCTATGGTGTAAGATCCCTCCCGTGCTCAGGGTGTAAACATAATATATTTCTTCTTTTGCTTCTACCTAAGTCAATGTGATTGTACAATCATATATATATAAGGTAAAGATATGTAATGCCTATCAATGAATGGTGATAATAACAAAAGAGGTCTAGATATGTTCCAATTTCAAATGGATGGTAGTGTCATTGTTAATAATTTTTTAAAAATATTGTAAGATGTTTATATGTCTCCCCATTGTGTTCCATTTACCTACCATTAATGTGGGCTTATTGATTGAAGTATGCCTCATTTTTAATCATTGTGATCATATTGGCAAATAATTCAAGTGACGATGATAATCAAATTAGCTTATGTCAAATAAGTATACAGTTCATTAGTGGTTGTCCACTTGACAATTTCACACAATTATCCGATTCTTAAATAAATAGGCATTTCAATAAGGAATTATTGAACAAAGAGGGAAAGTGCCTCCTTTTCTATTTGCCTTTGAACATACTTTGGATTTTTTCCTCATGTGTTGGATACTGAAAATCAACAACCATTGTCAAGGAACTTCAATTCAATTCATATTGTATTTAAATTCAAATTAAATTGATTCTCCCAAGTGGAGTTCAATTGAATTGAAATTCAATTGATTAGAATTACATTCAACTGAAATCAGTGGAAATTCAATTGAGTGGAATTACATGTAATTGAATGGAATTTCAAATCCAATTTAAATTGGAATTACATTGTATTAATTGTGATTGTATTCACTTGAACTCAAATAATTAATTAACTAATTATGGACCATAAAGTGAGGAGGGTAAGGAAGCAATACAACAATACAAACAATCCAAAATCTAAATATCTATAAGTAGTCAAAGAAAGAAAAAATACAAATTGTGTAAGGGAAAAAAGAAATATAATAAGGGAGTTACATTACAAAAAAAAATGAGGTATTGCAATGTCATAAGAGGTCTTGAATAGAAGAGAACCACTCAAAATCACTGACGATATCAAATTTTTACCCCTATTACAAGATATGAAAATTTGGGATAATATTGGAATACATCACATTTAGTAGTTGAAATGGATCCATGTGAGGTAATTTTATGTTCTTGAACACCTAATATGCATGTTACATGTCAAATAACAATTTTCCAATAGGGTTTGAAGATTTGCACATAGTCTTGAAAATATTTATTATTTAGTGAATAGATTAAGTCTTGGATGTTTATGAGGAAAGCCTTGCTTGATAATGGAACAAGGAGTATTGTCATTTCATGTATGCTTAGTATATTCTTAAGGATTGGAGGAGATTGGCATATTGCTAAAAGTAGAAGCATCAAAACCAATCTCATCATTTTTGCAAGTATTAGAATGTCTGCCATACAGGTCCTTTCAATGCAAATTTCTAGAGAAAAAAATGAAATCTAGTCCTTTAAAGTTTGTTCTACAACTATTTCTTACTAGGTTTGCCTATCATTATCATAGATCCCATGGCTCATTACCCTATTTTGACAAAATGGAATGATTTCAAATATTTACCCAAAAAAATGAGAATTATTGCACCATCCAATTTGAAGTAAATTATTTAGCTTACATGCAAAAACTACAAGACTAATGACTACAAATTGTAACTACAAATTGTAGGGGCAATTATAATGTGAAGTCAAAATATTAAATGACATAAAAATAAATTGTCTTTTTTTATTACACTTTTTGCATCATGAATTGGGTTTTTTAAATATGAAAGAGGATTAAAACTTGACAAAAGAGACACATGAGGGAACAATAATATCTTCTTGAAAGGTGTAGACATGAAGGATCCTTAAAAAACTCCTGCCATAGTTTTTATGTGACCTTCAAGGACTACAAAAAAACTTCCTGTCAAATAGTGAACTTTGATCACATAAAAGCTAGGATGAGGTATTGCATTTTGCACATATTGTATCTAGCCTCTTGATTTCATTGGAACAATATCATTATAATCAAATCAGGTCAAGATTTTTCAAGAAACAAAACACACATATTATTAGAAAAATCCAATACATAGAAAGGAACAAAGAAGAAAGCTTACATTTGCCATTATTTCTGAGTGGCACCTTTATTTTTATTCGGTGTAGTGTAGAATGTAGAGCAATGTACTGTGAAAGCAGTTGATGTGTAAAGTGGAATTGCTGGTGCAAATTAACATGTAGCAACAAGATCCTCCCCGTCCACCTCTCAATGGATTTGCTCTTTTGTGGTCTAGAAGAGACTTAGGCATTGCACTTGTTGCACTAATGATGAAAAAAATTATTTTGTTTGGCAGAAACCTTTGGCAATTGCTATCACTCCTCACAATCCAAAAGCATCCCAAGTCGACCCAAATGCAATATCTCTTCCACATCATCACTTACACATTTTGTTGGTGAGACAATTCCAACATCAAACGATGCCCTGCTACTAAGCCCTCGACCTTAAACCTTATTCACCTAACTACTTATTTACTATCTAGGTAGATAGAAAAATAGGACCTACTTATTTAAATAGGCAAGTAGGTAGGTAGGAAGGTAGAATACTAGAAGAGTAGATGAATTAAAGAGAAGCCACATTAATTTTTTTAATTTGTTATGTGTTTTGCCTTTAGTGTTAAACTTTATAAATTCATTTAAACATGGCACACATACTTTAATGTGAGAATGCAAAAGGAAACACCTCCTTTATATAATTTGTGAACTGAAATATTGAAGACAAAACATATGGGTTAAATCTTTTTGTGGCATCCTAGTTGTAATTGAATTGTAACTACAAAAAATATATCCCACATGTTTTCTATTTAATTTTAATTTTTAAAATTAATTTCAAATTAATTTTAATTTTATAACTAATTATCTAACATAATTATTAAGGATTTAATTATTTGAATTAAATATGTGATAATTAATTATTTAGATAGATTATATGAATTAATTAATATAATTCAGATAATTAATTAGTTGATTTATTCAAATAATTAGTTATCAAAATAAATATTAGATTATTCATTATTTAAATAACTATTAGATAATTAATTATGTTGATAATTGATGATTTGAATTCAAATAAAATTTAATAATTACTTGCCTTCATTAACAATTTTTTTTGTTTAAAATTATTTGAATTAATGGATTAAATTTATATAATTAGGTACTGAATCTAAATAATTAGTTACTAGATAACTATTTATTTATTATCTAAATTAATTAAATACTAATAAATCAAATTTGATTAATGAATTCATATGAATAGTTTATTATTTAGTTTACTTAATTAGTTCATGGTAATTAAATATATTACATATTAATTACTAATTTAAAAATTAATAACAAATAATTCATTCTGAAATATTAAATAATAAACATGAATTTGAGTAAAAGACATTGAAGTATATAGAGACATATTCATATGTACACCCTTATTGAATGTTTAATAAAATATACATATTGCTTTTAATTTCAATTGAAAATTAGATTTTCACCTTTCATGAAATTCTATGGTTTGATTTGTATGTATAATACCATAATATTGTGAATTCCAATGTAGTGAAATATTATTAACATAACAATTGAACATCAATTACAAAAATTAGGATTATAATATTTACTGGATTATTTAAATTTTAACTATTTAGATAATTATGACAATGAATTATTTTATTTTATTAATTCAATATAAGAATTGGCTCATATCAAGGAAGGATTTAATAATCTAGTCTAGAAATGTTTGAAGTGTATAAACAATGATATCTATATGTACATACCCATAAACAGTTTCATACACCATTCCAATCCAACTAAAGGCCTGCACTTACACTTTTAATGAATTGCACAATCTGTAAATCTTTTAATAATATGAGTTACCACATAGTTAACAATTAAATCTAAATGAATTAAATGCTCTAGTTCCAAAATAGTGAACAAGTAGTAGTTATGTAGTGAAACCATAATGGCACATTTGGTTATAACTTAGTTGTAAAACTAACCAAGTTAATTGATTTTTAGTTGCAAACAAGTTGCAAATTCTAGATGTTATGGACTTTTATTTAACCGTACATTAGGCAAGATCATAGATATCAATGCTATATGGTAATTGCAAAATAGTTGTTCACTCAACATTAAAGCTACAAAAGTTGCAACATTATTGAGATTATCCACTTTGCTTCAACATGTGATCATGGTCAAATGATGGTTGATTATCATTGTATATATTTTGTGTACATACACCCATATAAAGTCCAAGTTGCAACTAATGCATAACTAGATTACAACTATGAAATATTCTAACGTGACATTTTAATTATTAATTCATCATATTTTCGTAGTGTAATACCTTGGTTGCATAATAATTTTCATGACAATTTAGTTGCATGCGAGTCTAGTATCCGTCGACACAATTTCTCATAGTGACATGGGGATGAAAGTAAGCATTCATCTTCATTATAAATGAATCATATTTTCATTCATCTAATATATGGATGATTTTTTTTGAATTTACATGTTTTTAACAAATAGAACTTCCATCAAAATTATGGACGAATGTTTGATTTTATCATTAAACCAATATTGATTTTTTTCCCCCGTAATTTAATAAATTAAAACTTGACGAAACACAATATAATTTTATATGATATATCATTTGTTGAATAATATAATGTACTTTCCATTATAAATGTATTTGATGGTTATGATTTTAAATGTCGATATTTTCAATCTGTTTTAATTATATTATTATTATTATGCTAACATCCACCCCATGGTCATTTATTTATTTATTTATTATTATTATTTCGTGCAAATTGACCAAATGTCATCGACAATAGTGGGTTTTTCTTTTCCTTCTCTAGAGGTGCCACAACTTTTTTCAAATCTAATCAATGTTGTTAACAATGATGAATTTTGAATGTTTTAAATATCTTTAAATACTTAATGTCATTGATGACAATGCGATTTTTTTTTCTAATTATTTATTTTCAAGGTGTTTTAGTTTTTCTCAAAATACATATATAATTTCAAATTCTCATCATTCCTAAAAGGGTATAAAAAAAAAACATGAAATATGAACTCCAAGCCTTTCAATTTGCTCTCAATATGTTAGAAGGTAGTTTGAATTTTGCAAGGGCTCCTTTCAAGCTTCAAAAAGTAGTCAAGTTAGAAGAAATAAAAGAGAAAAAGAAATTGAAAAAAGTAAAAAGGACATGGGCACTTAATCAACCTATGAAAGAAATAAAATGAAAGGCAAGTTTGATTTTGTGGGAATAAAAGTTTCAATAGACCCGGAAAAAAAACATTGACCAACTTAAAAGTTTTTATGTTTTGGGCAGCTTGAAGCTGATTTGGGCAATTCAGATTTTTTTTTTGAGACCAATCTTGTGTTTGTATATTGTTTTTGATATATCTTAAGGTAAAGGTATATATCAATTTTCAATTTACTTACCCATTGGATAAGGGTATATTATGATTTTTTTCCAATTGGAATAAAATCCATATAATGTTTTGAAAACATTTGGGTGGAGGGGAAACACCTTGATATTCATTATATTGGTTACGGTTTTTAAAAGGCTAAAAAAGGGCCTTTTTTTGTTTAATAAAAAATGGGATTTTTTTTTATCACATTTTGGAATTTATTTAAATAACTTTCATAAGCCTAAATCTGGTTGGACAATCCATAGATGTGATGTCAAATTACAATAATAAAATTGAATTATAATTATAATTATAAATATAGTTTATTTATAATTTTAAAAAATATATTTTATATTCTTAAACATGCATAAAATGAGAAAGCATTGAAATCAAATTGACAACATCCAACTTGCTTATTAAACATAAAAACAAATCTTAAAATCAAAATATGCAATGTCAACAAATTCAACATAATGATTTGATTGGTTTTCAAACTCCTCTTCAATATAATCTAAAAAAATTGCTTCAACATCCCCAAAGTCATCAAGAAACACATTTTTTCTCAATATTGAATAATGATCACACATAACAATGGCAATGATCTTAAAATTTAGGCTATGATTTTAAAGTTTAGGTGAAACTTACGCTAACAACATTTACTCAAAATTTGAGAACATACATGGTTTCAAATATGAATATTTTAAAGATATATCCAAGGTTATGAACTAGGTATTTTTTCCAATTTGATATACCTTTGGGTATGCATTTGATAAGGTATATTGATTTTGAAAAAACATGGTAGGATAAATAATATACCCTTGCCGATACCTTATCAAATGCGGGTATATATGGGTAAATGATATACATGTACAATATTAATTTGGACATGGCAACATCCCTTTAAGGATGTGTAGTCAACAACTTGGCAATACCAATTTAACAACATGGACTTAACAATTGGGCACTATTCACTTTGCAATTTGGTAAAGTGGATTTGGCAATGGGTAAAGCTAATTTGGAAAATTAACAAAATAACAACCCAGACTTTACAAGTTGGCAAAGTGCACTATACAAATTCATGGCTTTTCAAATTGTTCAATTTGACTAACATGTCCATTTTGATTAAAATTTTGGAAAATTTGACTAAAGGCCCCTAGTAATTGAAGTGACATGTTTTTTTGGACTAGTTTAATTGACTAAAATGATTTTTCTAACTACTTGGTCAATGTGACATTTAATCAAAATGGACATCTCTAAAAAATAAAAACATGGCTCTAATAAAATGAAACATGTAGTCAAATGAGATATGCAATCGGAAAATTTGGAAAAAAAATTTACAGAAGTAAGTAGTAAGGTAGGTACATAGATATATTATTATTATTTTATACTTTAATTATTTGGGTAGGTATATTATACTTAATTAAGGTAGGGTAATTACTATTTAGGTAAGGGGGTTAGGTCAATAATTAATTAATTAATTAATTTTCATTAATTATTCACGCAAGTAAAGTAGATAATTAGGTAAAGTTTGGAAGGATAACTAGTTTGTTAGGTAAGATAAGTCATCATTAGCCTTGTCAAAGTAAGGTAGGGTATGTAAATAAAGAAATAAACAATATCTTATGCATTAATTATTTGAGTGGGTTTTTGACTAAACATAAGTAAGGTATGGTAACTAATATTTAGATAATGTGGCTAGGTAAATAATTAAACAAACTTTTTCATTAATTATTAAATCAAATATGGTAGGTAGTTATGTAAAAGTAGGGAAGGAGAATTATATATAATTAGAGGGGATAAATAGAACTAAGTTGATCCCAATAAAGTTAGGTAATTAGCTAAGTAAGTTAAGTTAGGGTAGGGTAGGTAAATAAATAAATAAATAAATATTTTATTCATTAATTATTTGGAAAGATCTAATTAGGTTTAGGCAAGATAAGGTTTTTACTATATACATACTATGGATAGGTAGGTTAATAAATTATTATTATTTTCATTAATTATTAGAGCAAGTAACTAGGTAGATAGGTATAACATGGAAGGGTATATAATTAGTTAACTAAGTTGATCCATGTAAGGTACATGGTAATCAACTATTAAGGTGGGTTAATGTAGGGTAGAATGGGTAGGTAAGTAAATAAAATATTAATATAATTTTAGGAAATCGATTTAAAGACAATTTTGATTGTAAAATCTAAAAACTAAAATTTACATAGGGTAAGAAAAATTAGGTTGTAAATATTCATATAACTAGGTAGGTAAGTAAGTAGGAACCTAGTAGTAAGTGGGTTCATTCAAGGTTGGGGTTCCAAAAAGGGACATCTAACTAAAACTAAACTAAAATAACAAGTTTCAATTTTTATAGTGTTTTATATATTAAAACTATGGTTTATTGTTGTGATCCTAAAATTGAAATATTAAAAGAACAAGCTTGTAAAAAACTCTAATAATCATTGGATGTTATATAAAAGTCCTTTTAAGTCCTTGACTGTCATAATTACAATTTTTTTAAATGCTTAAAATAATGCATAGATTAATGCAATTGATTTCAAAAAAAACTACAAGAAAAAAATGTTTCCCTTTTTGCAACTACATGTTCATTAGGTCAATTTGATGAAAAAATAAATCATACAAAAATTTCAAAGTCTTCAAATTTTGAAGTAATGGGTTGCAAGGGAAATGATTATTGTATTCAATCATTTGCATAATTATTTACATTCATTAGGTTTTTAATTTCTAACTCTAGTTGGAGGTCACATGTGCAAAAAATAGTCATGTGAAAAACCATGTTAGTTAGTTTTAAAAGCCCATTTTGGCATTTTCTACATTTTTTGCTTATAAATTAAAATATTCATGCACAATAACGTATGCATGTGAAAAATCACCACCATCACATGAATTATCTTATTTTCAACTTTGAGTTTTTCTCACTTCCATTTGTTTCATGAAAATGTAATTTGTAAAAATTGGCACTAAGAAAGTCCTAAAGGATTTTTTCTTTTTTTTGGTACCCCAAGGTTGAATAGACCCATTTATGCAAATATGTAATGGGTAGGTGTGTTGTATATAGGTAAATAGGAAAGTGTAGCTATATAGTTTCAAATCAACTACATGTATATTTTTTGAGTTTTTGATAGGTAGGAATGTAGGTTGTACATAGGTATGATGTAAGTCAAAGAAAGGTAGGTAGTTTGTAAAAAACTAAATAAGTTGCATGTAGGTAATGAGTATAAAATATATCTTAAATATAGAAATTAAATGAAATAAAAATGAAACATAAAATTCAAATTAAATAGAAAATTAAATAAAATTCAAATTCAAATGAAGTATAAATTCAAATGAAATCATGATGAAATATTTTTCCTTGATGAGTTTTCTTTAAAAATGTTTAATTACTAATAGGTAGGAAGTTGGTTGGTAAGTGGTAGGTAGGTAAGTAGGTAGGTAAAAAAAATTGAAAAAAAATGTGTGTATCAAAAGTTGGACTTATAAAATGATTTGGAAGAAACATGTTATATTTATTATTTCACACATTGTGTTACAAAAACATGTGGTCTTGGTTGTCAAAAACATTAGCATTTGGCCATGGAAATCAAAGTTCAATTCTAATTTTGAACATATACCATACATTATAACACATAGGTGAATGGTAGGGTAGGGTTGGGTGCGTGCGTGCGAGTGTGCACGTGTGTGTCTAGTTTTATGAATTTATTATTATTATTTTATTAATTAGGTAAATGAATGAATGAGTGAATTGAAAGTAATCAATTAAGTAGGAAAATAATTATTTGCATCAATATTATTTTTACTGTTTTGGTCATTCATTTTTTAATAAAATTGTTTCCATGTTTTATAAGTTGCCCAAATTTATTGTCTCATTTGACTAGCCAAATATCCACCAATTTTATTAGTGAAAAAAACCCATTGTCAAAATGGATATGTTCAACATGATTTGACCAAACGGATTGCTTGGTCGGGTTGGATTTTGTCACTTTGTGTCATTTTTTACTAGTTTTCCTCATCAAATAAATCATGGATTCTTATAGTGATGGAATTGAGAAGAAACTAAAATGAACTTGGTAAAATAATTTAGTAACTGGTTTTATGGATGAACATTCATGGATAAAATTTGATAAATTTTCATGTTGAAATGAAGATCATCCATAAAATTTTATTCCATCCATGAAAGTTATCCAAAAATCATCCATGATTTGTAATATGAAAACATGGGATTAGATAGGACTATAAACCAATCTAGTGACAATTTGTGACTAGGAAAACTCATGCAGGCGGAGGTGTGGAAGGAAATGTGACATTTTGAATCAATGAAATTACAATTGCTAAAGCATGGATGATTGCATGTGGCCTTAAAGAACTTGTTCTTGATGAGGATCTTAATGAAAATAATTTTAAAGTAACAATATATGGAACTACCAAATCACAAATTATGTCCATTTGGATATATAACCATTGATTGAAACAATTTTTGATGGATGTTAATTTTGGTCATTGTTTGCGTCCTATGATTAACATGACATGTTGGAACATGATGAGGAAAAAGAAATTGGTGTAAGGAAAAAACTTAATATATGATTGTTAAGAGAATGCATAAAGATTCAAATGTGGAATGTTTTGTTTCAAAGACTTAAAAACCTTTGTATGATGAGCCGACTATAATGTCAACACATGCATATGTTGCTCTATCAACTAGAACTAACACTTTCCTTCTCATAAAACATCCATCATCAAATAGTAATTTGGGATTTGTTATTCAGAAATAAAATATCCTATATCTAGGATGTTGCAAACATATTGCATGAAAAAATATTCGAGAATGGAACAATGAGGTATGCCAAATCTCACACATATGTATACTTTTCATGTTAATTTATAATTATTAAATATAAGATGATGCATCAATTTAGTTCTAACAATTTTCATTATCATATATGTGTGATTGTAGATTAACAAGGAACTAAAATATTGATAGAATCTCTTAATATGTTGTGAGTTGATTGAAAAGGAAAGGTCATGTCAATGTGGATGGCTATGTGGATGTCTAAAAAAAAGGTTCAACCTTTTTCAAATGCACAGTTTAAGAGTCCTTGAAAAAAATAAATTCCAAAGTTGAAGAAAACAATGTTAACAACAAGGAACACAAATTGAAACTCAAAAGCCATAAGAAGCACCAATAGTCATATAAATCATTTTCTCCTAGTTGAAAAGTAAAATCCATTCAATGAAAGGAGGAGTTCTTGTGCTTCATTCATAATAAAATGGATCATTGCAAGATTCATTACCAAGGTTCCAAGAGAAAAACAAAATCGTTGTTCGGCTTGGTCAATTTCCAAGGACATTGATGGACATGATTGTTCCCACGCATGGGTACAAGGCACTTGCTCAATATTCCCATAAATTTTGAACAAATGACCCTATTTCATTATTGGATTGCTATTACATATGGTAAGAGCTTTGGAAATGGAACCAATTTGTAAGTCAAAAAAATTTAATATTTTTGATTTGATAGTCAACCTTCATTTTTATTTTACATTTCAAAAATGTTTTTTATTCAATCATTATTAAATTCACAATGTGCTTTAACATTTGCTCCTTCCACCTTTTGTACATGTAACTCTCACATGATATGTACATAATTACAAAAAAATCACACAAATCATGATCAATGAAACAAAAAGATGAGAAAAAAATTAAATACCATGAATAATATTGAAATGATTCCATTACGGTTGTTTCCACATGCATTTTCCCATTCTTATGTTTTGCATTGGCATCTATTTTTTTGTTAACAATATTTTGAATAATGTCAACATATTCACTTGAAGCCTAATTAAACAACACATGCTTATATGTCAATAATATAACATGTTAAAGTAACCTTAATACAAATGAGTTTGGACCAATGTGTACTAATGATGTGATGCGATGTGTAAAAAAAAAAAATCCTCTTTTTTGCATCAAAACTAAAAGCATTGAAAAAATAAGACAAAGTCAAATGTTCTTGCGGAGCAAGAAAAAAATCCAATTGTTCTCAAAATAAGAGATATTAATTCATGCCAATATTAAACAATTAATTTTCATTTCTCTAGAATTTGAATCAACTTTTTGAGTGAACAAGTTGGCTAGAATTGTCAGTTGTCCCTTTGCATTGTGCCCTTGATCATGTAAATGGTTGGAATTTTGAAAATCCAACTTGGAAGGTTGTGGGTCTTTTCTGGTTTTCTTTTGTTTGAGATGAGTTTTGAAAACCTTTTTATGTGGGGGCTTCGGCGCATTGAGGCTGAATTTCTGTTTAACAATTTCCAGTGCATTTGAGAAAAAAAAGAATTCACACAAAAAAAATGGGCGACGGGAGGGGGACTAGGAAAAAAATATTAAATGATTAAATGCAAATTGTGATTAAAAAATTGTTGCAAACAACATTAACAATGAAAACTACATGGGTTGCATAAGGCCCGCTTTACACTAGGAGGCAGAGCCAAAAATACTTTGGGGCCTACTTTGAGCATTTTTGGGTTGCGAATTGGCCCCAAGTTACTAATAAATGCTAGAACATTGACCCCAGCGGTTGCAAATTGGCCTCCCAAATTTGATGGTATCCTTTTTTCAGCCTTGGGGCCAATACAAGGCCATAAAGTTCAGCATTTATTAGTACTTGGGGCAGATCGACAAGTTTTTTTTCTATTTCAACCTTGTCACCTACTAGTAAAGCCCTTGGGACTGATTTCAACTTTTCCAGGAATAGGAATGCTGGATTCTGGTTTCAACATTGGCCCTGACTCCCAGTGTAAAGCGGGCCTAAGTGTGGTCACATGTGACATATGGTCACAAATGCTCACCTCATTGTGATCTCAACACAATTAACAAATGAAATATATAATAAATGGATACACTTTTATTTGAGGAACAATTTAATACCTCTTGGGATTATTTCCGATTATTTTTGACTAAATTATAATCTAGTTATCAGAGGCATGAATAACGATGTAATGCAAATGCAACTTGAATTAAATATTGAAAAGAAATGAGACACATAAATATTGAAAATTTAGTTGTGAATATGGTGTTGAAAAAAGGAGTTAAAACAATGAAATCTGAAAAGACTTTTTTTCATCCCTCACTTTAGAATGGGCCAAACAAATTCTAGTTTGGAATTGTTTCAAGGGACAACTTATGAAAAACCTAAAATTGTCCTACTTAAAATAAATGAAAACGATTTTCTTACAACTTATAAATCAGTGATATAAATAATTAAAAGAAATGGGCGGATCATAATATTTGGATTTAAAAAATAAATCAAATATACTTTATTATAAAATATTTAAATTGACATTGTATAAACTTGGATTAATCCCAAGTTCATTGGGTTCTAATGAAAATTCGAACACAAAACTGCATGGAGGAATTGCAACAAATGTTTTCCCCAAAAAGATTTGGAAAATTTTGGGAAAATGTGTTCTTTGTAATGGAAGTCGCCACATTATGAGGGGATAAAAAGTATTTAATATTTAAAGAATGGGATCCAAAACGCCTCCAAATTAGAGGAGGAATATTAGGATTTTCTACTTCCCTGTGGGATTACTAGCCCAATTTGGCTAAAGCCTCTTGTGCACGATTGCCAAAAAAGCAGTTTCACAATTTTGAAAAACAATTTAAAACATTAGTAATTTTCACTAATTTTCCTAATTTTGTGGAAAAGTTTGCCAAATTTTTGACATCACAAAATTGAAAAGAAAAACACAGTTGAGAACCTTACAGCGCCGTAGCGAGGAAAACCACCTACACAGTAAACAGCAGTGTTTTTAAAAAACAAGTTTTCCCCTTTCTAACAAAAAAAGGTTGGGAAATTTGTATTTTTCTAAAACAATTTCGACTAATTTTATCGCCAAAGTTTCCAGTTTAGAAATTTCAAAAAATTAAAACACGCCTACGCAGGACGCGGCAAGAGACGGAAGGAAGAAGAAATCCGGCGTTTCGATGAGCTGACTGCATTTTCCACCTCCCCAAGGGGTGACTTTTAGATGCAGCTTTTTCCCTTGCGCAACAACCAATTGCTTTCTGTCTGGGTACTGGCGTACCTGCAACTTGTAGAGTTTTTGGTTTCTCTTTTCTCTTCCGACATTTTTGTTAGCTCCGGCCACTCCCTCTCAATTCCTTTCTCGCGCTGGATTGCCCTAGACGATGTGGAGCTTGCTTCGGAGATGTGACGATTGCTGTTGCATATTGTAAACATCCGTGTACACTTCACATAGGTTGGGGGTTTGTTGAAGTTTGAAGAGGTCCCGTGTGTCTTGCTGTTTTGGACCAGTGTTTCGCCTGGGAGGTTATAATAGAACCAGTGGTCGAACTTCATGCAGCTTCACTGAACTGTACTGTCCAATGTTTTGTGGAGAGTCCAGAAGATCAGTCATGTGTGTCTCCGTGTTGTGTCGTTTCTGGAAGGGGAACATCCACGGAAAAATCACATGGTAGGTATCTTGCTAAGTTCGATAGTTTTCAGTACAGCGTCGATAGCTCCCAACTCT